>Ga0214168_1000400_pt1 | contig 17563 bp, 9 predicted proteins | sample LakMenepilimnion_FD_153002 | JGI IMG/M metagenome (GOLD analysis project Ga0214168, IMG submission 153002) | Freshwater microbial communities from Lake Mendota, WI - Practice 29OCT2010 epilimnion v4 | ecosystem: Environmental > Aquatic > Freshwater > Lake > Epilimnion/Euphotic zone | place: Lake...
TGAACGACGACTCCTTGAAATTAAAAGCCACCTATGCTTTAAATGCATATGTAAACATTGTTTCATTGGAAACTGCAAAAAAAGTGAAGACGGTTCAATTGCTTAAAAAACAATTAAAAAAAGCAAGCACCAATTATGCGACCACATTTATCAATGCGCAAGTTGGTTTATTGAGTGCAGAAACTGTAGTGACTGCAAAATTACAAAGCTTACCCTCCATTCCAAAGCTTACACCAACAAAACAAGTGCAACAAAATTCAGCACAACAATTATTAGCGCTTCAGGATCAAATGGACAAGGTAAAAGTGAATGGAAATGATTTTCAAAAGAAAAGTATATTAGTACAGGCTGCAAAAATACCTAGCTTGGGTGCTTTGGTATTTGTTAGCCAATTTTTAGCAGAAACGGGTGTACAAAAGGAAGCAGCTTTAATTGTTACAAGATTAGCGTTAGCAAATCATACAATTAGCGGCCCCTTAGTTCGTCAAGCACTTGAACAAGCCCTACCACTCATCCGTGGTGAGGATAGCGCCCTATTGGTTCCTATGCTTAAAAAGCACCTCAAAAAAATGCCTTATGATTACGGATTTGTTTCCTTGTTTAATGGTAAGGATTTAACAGGATGGAAGGGTCTGGTTTCAAATCCAATTGCAAGAGGAAAAATGAGCGAAGCTGAATTAGCAACTGCGCAACAAAAAGTAAATGAATCCATACAAAAAGATTGGATCATCAAAGATGGCTTATTAGTATTTACCGGACATGGTGATAATTTATGTACGGAGAAGCAGTATGGTGATATGGAAATGTTTGTGGATTGGAAAATAACAGAAAAGGGAGATGCAGGTATTTATTTAAGAGGAACACCACAGGTACAAATTTGGGATACCAGCCGTCGCGAAGTAGGTGCCCAAGTAGGTTCAGGCGGCTTATACAATAATCAAAAAAATATAAGCAAGCCCTTATTAGTGGCTGATAATAAAATTGGTGAGTGGAATACTTTTCATATTATTATGAAGGGCGATAAAGTAACGGTGTATTTAAATGGTATTTTGGTAACAGATAATGTCTCGCTCGAAAATTATTGGGATCGAAAACTACCCCTTTTTACCAAGGAGCAAATTGAATTACAAGCACATGGCACTTATGTGGCTTATCGAAATATCTACCTAAGAGAATTACCTAATGAATCAACCACCACTACCACATTAACGGAATCAGAAAAACAAGAAGGATTTGTACAATTATTTGACGGCAGAAATATGGACAAATGGATAGGAAATAAAGCAGGTTACTTATTAAAAAATGGCGCCATTGAAGTAAATCCTGAAGCAAAAGGGGGTGGAAATTTATATACGAGTGAACAGTACAGTGATTTTATTTATCGATTTGAGTTTCAGTTGACACCAGGTGCTAATAACGGTATTGGTATTCATGCACCCTTAGAAGGTGATGCAGCATATGTAGGAATGGAAATACAAGTGATAGACAGTGAGCACCCTATATACGCAAATTTAAAAGACTACCAATACCACGGATCTGTTTATGGTATTGTAGCTGCAAAAAGAGGATTTTTAAAACCGACCGGTGAATGGAATCAAGAAGAAATTATGATTCAAGGTTCAAAAATTAAAGTCACTTTAAATGGCACTGTGATTACGGAAGCTGATTTAAAAGAAGCCACTAAAAATGGCACTTTGGACCGCAATGAACACCCTGGTTTAAAAAATACCACAGGTCATATTGGATTTTTAGGACATGGCGATGTGGTACGTTTTAAAAATATGCGCATTAAAACCTTGGGCAAATAAAATATAACGCAAGTCTCCTAAGACGAAGCTATCATTTTATTTCACATAAAATACCGCAGGCACTGGTCTTTGTCCTGTAGGATCCGAAGGTTTAATGGTTTCTTTGCCATTCACTATTAAACAAGAGCTTCCGCCTCCATCTAAATTGATTGCTTCGTAGCAATCTAATTGCTCAAAAAAAGTAGCCATTTGACTTAGTGTTGCACCAACTGCTATTCCTTTCATCCTACCTTGAATAGCCATAATAATTAATTTTCCCTCCATATCATAGCCCATCGCTGTTCTCGGATGATAGTCATTGATGGCCTTCCCTGCAAATTTTCTTTCCTCGTTATTTGAAATATTAATTCGCCCCGATCTCATTAAAACCGGGCCGCCACCGTTAGCCCATTTCAATTTCCAAACACTCAAATTAGTTAAGTTCGGATCGGTAGCAACTAATTTTGCATTTGAATCCTTAAATGCATTCATAGGTAATTGCTGGTACATGATATTTTTACTAGCCGAATCCGTAAAAGTATATGCTATATCCATACTACCCTTTTTATCCATCCCTAAGGCTGCGCCCAATACATGCGTATAAGTAAGTGTGTCCTTTCCTTTACCTGGAATATCATGAATATTATAACTAACAGGTAGGCCATTTTTCACCACTATATTAACGTTGGTATTTCTTTTAAATTCAAAAAACGAGGAATTCACAACAACTAAGGGCTGCTCTAATTTAGTATAAAATTGTTGTGGCGTTAAGCGTCTAAATAAAGTGGTATCCGTATCTAAGTGTAAATTTTTATCCTTGGTATCAATTTCAACATAAAATCCTTTAAATGCACTATCCTGATAGGTGTTTTCTGATTCAAAAACTTTTATTGAAGTTGGCAATGGGCCAAATTGGCTCGTTACCTCTTTCCATTTTAAAATGGAGGTTTGTGCTGATATTGAATTTGAAAACACAAGTATAATCAAAAGGCCAATAAATATTGTAAACTTAAATTTCATTTTTACGCAAGTTGTATTTAAAAGAAAATTATATTCTTAAAAGTAGCACAAAAAAATAACCCTCGCGAATTCGCGAGGGTTATTTTATAAAAACTTTATTTCATCCTAGTGACCGTAGATAAACAAAGAACGAGGCTTCGCTGTAGAAGTAGTCACAGCACCATTTCCTTTATATACTAAAGTATAGTTACGACCAGGAGTGAAAGTTGCACCATTAAATGTTGCTAAAGCAAAGGTAGTACCCGCGCGTCTAACAATTAAAGTATCACTTGTGGTGAAATAGTTTAACGGAGTAAATGTGCTAGCAGATCCTGCACTACGCCCAGAAAAAATGTTCGCATTGTTTCTCCTTGAAAATATATCAATGTTTTTAGCAGCAGTATCATTCCAAATAGCATGAACAAATCTCATGCCTATTTGAGACGCTCCCAATGTTAACAGATCATCTTGTAAAAACATTGCTTTACTTAATGATTCTGATTTAACAGAGTCCGTTATAATGAAACTGTAATACTTTCCAGCATCAACTTGTACCTTCTTCAAAAATAATTCAAGTGAATCTTTTTGACTCACTGCGGCTAAACTAAATTTAATAGTTTGTTGGCCTGCAGTTATAGCAGCATATGCATTAGTGGTGGTTGGAAAATATCTTTCATATGCCAATGGTGTACCTGTTATTTTACTATACGTATTTGACTTTAAATCCAAGTTTAACAAGGTTACGTTATCCGCTTGCCCAGTAATGGTAGCTAATGACGGTGACAAATGTAAAAACTTAATATAAGCGCTTGAACTTGACGATACAGGCTCTGCTACATAAGTAATGTCCTTATTACAAGCAACCAATCCTATTACAAGGACTAAGCTTCCGAAAAATATATGTTGTAATGATTTTTTCATAATTTATTTTTTAGCATTTTTTATTTTTGAGAAAACCACTGCTCTTTAGTGTGATAATCTAATTGCGTTGCACCAATTCTTGTTAATTCTACAATATTCCATAAATATTCAGAATTAAATCTTGGACGCATTCTGTAAACTAATTTACCACCATTATCTTCAAATAAGCCAATACCAGAAGGGGCTACAAAATCAGTATACACTTGTTTGCCAGTTGTTTTATCTAAATCAACATAATGGTAACGACGCATATCCGTCCATGTTTCAAAAGTACCATGACCCCAAAGCGCAATATACTTTTGTAACATAATCATGGATAATGTTAAATCATTCGCATTAGTAGGAACTACTTTTGTATCAGCTAAAAAATTAGCCTTAACAGTCGCAGTGATAATATCTGCAGTAGGAACATTGGTATTATAATAAGTCGTTAACATGTCAAAATGTTTTCCAATCGCATCTTTATAAGCAACCAATGCACTTGCTTTATCTCCTTTAAGATAAAAAGCTTCTGCTCGCATGAAGGCTACTTCTGTTGCAGTAATTACAGGAATTGGAGAATTATTCCTAAAAATAAAACGACAATTTAAATCATTTGGAGGCGTTGCATTTGATGCACCAGTAAACTGCGATATCCCATGTAAATTTTCGGGTCTATCAGCAACAGCTAAAGCAGTCTGACCTTTATTGGGTTCAATACCTTTAAATGTAAGATTATTATTTAATCTTAAAAGATAGATAGCTCTTGGATCTTTTACACCAGGGAAGGCTGTATTTAGACCACTCATTAAATTAGCAATAAAAGCACTTTGTCTTAATGCAGTAGGCGCAGTAATACCTGTTCCTCCAAAATTAGCCCTAAATGGTCCAAAGAAATTATTAGTAGCACTTAATGCAGTTGCTGCAAACTTAACCATTGCATCATCTGCAGTTTCCTTCATCGCTAAATTGGTATAATAAATAACTGAATCTGCTTTGTAAATGGACTTGTTACTTACATGGTTGTGAGAACGTGCTAAAATACCATAAACAAATTTTTTCCATTTGTTAACATCGCCGTTATAAAAATAACTATCCCCTTTTGCTAAGTTTGCTTGACTTGCATTATCACCTGTCTTATTTAAATAGGACAATGCCTCGTAACAATTTTTTCTTACTTCCGCATATACTTCTTCTTGCGTGTCATATTTGAAAGTAGCCAAACTTGTATTAAATGCATCCTTCAAAATTACATCTCCAAAATAAGTAGTTAAATTTAACCAGCTCCAAGCAAAAACAGCTTTTCCAACACCTGCATAATCCCATTGCTTGTTTTCAACAGCCCATTCAATCATTCTCACATTATTTTGTCCAATATCATAGTAATGTGTTCTCCAAGTAGATTGCGCAACGTCAGCGGCACTATTGGTGTAACCCATTCTATCAAAGTTACTATTGGTATTAGAAAAAGCAAAGTTTTGGATATATGCACCTATATATCTTGCATCGTTTAAAGGTCCATGTCCACCATAGTTTCCAGCCATGGAGGCAACGATTTGAGGCAACATTAATTCTGGCGCTGCTTTTGTATCGTAGTTAGGGTTGGCATACGCCTCGTCTATTTTCTTTGAGCAAGATGTACTGAATAGTATCAATGCACTTACTACTAAAATGTGTTTTAAATTATATTTCATATTATTCAATATTAAAAGATTAAAAAGTGGTTCTTATTCCCATGTTAAAACTAACGGGCGCACCCATATTTCCATAATCAAAACCAAAAGCACCTACACCACGGCTACCTGCAGATACACCACCCACAGCAGGATCAGCGCCTTTGTAATTAGTGATAAGGATTGCATCATTAACAGTTAAAAACACGGAGAAAGTTTTAGTGTACTTAGCAATACCTTCAGTCATGAATTTTTTAATGTTGTAGTTAAACGTGATATCTCTTAATCTAAACGCATTCACATTTTTTTGGATGAACTCTTCTTCAGGCATAGATGTGTAATAGATTTGTTGATAGTATGGAACCACCGCAATACTGTTTGCAGTAGGGAATGCAGAGTTCTCTAAACCATCTTTTAATACACCTGCTATCACTCTAGGTGTCATCCTATCCTCTGTTCTTTGACTACGACCAACTGATGTCATATACCGCTCTGTTCCATTATATATATCTCCGCCAACTCTTAAATCCCATAAAAATGAAACTCTTAAATCTTTGTATGTAATATTGTTAATCCAACCTAATGTAAAATTAGGATTTCTATCGCCTTTCACTTTAAAGTTAGCATCGATTAAAGGGAGCCCCGTTGCAGGATCAATTAATACTTTACCCGCTGTATTTCTTTCATAACCATAAGCCGTAATGGTGGTAGTTGGATTGCCTAATGTTAAACCACCACGCGCATTACCATATAACCATGTATCTGAAATATAAAATTCAGGAACACTCGAAGGTAATTCTGTTACTTTATTACGCATTCTGTTAAAGTTCAAACGCGTATTCCAGGTAAAATCTTTTTTATTAACTACTTGATAATCCAACACCATTTCTATACCAGAGTTTTCGTTGGCACCCACATTAATGGTATTCAATACAAATCCAGTACCATAACTTGCTCTAAAGTTTTCGGCAATTAGATTTCTATTTTGAGTTTTGTAATATGTAATATCAGCACTTAAACGGTTTCCCTTGAATTTAAACTCAGAACCAATCTCAAATGTTTTTTGACGCTCCGGAACTAATTCGGGATTTGCGTTTGTAAAATCATAATAATATCCAGCACCACTACCTGTATTAAAATTTAAAATTGCTTGGTTGGCATATGGCGCACTTGAACGCGCAGTGCTCGCCAATGATCCTCTTAATTTCCAGTAATTTAATTTTGATTTAACTGAAGGGAAGATGTCTGACATTATTACGCTCAAGCTTCCAGCTGGGTAATCATACGCACGACTCTTTTTAGGAAAAATGGATGATTCCTCAAAACGATGAGAATAAGTTAAAAATACTTTAGTATCATAATTCACAGAGAATTCACCAAAATAAGCAGCCTGTCTATTTATATTATAATTAGGTAACCCTTGTCGGTTCATATTACTGTTTCTAATTCTAGTAACAGGGTTTGTTACAGTGCTATCATAAATATTTATGTCAGATAAGTCAGTGCCATATACTGAAGTGGTTTGGGTTTCATAATCCTGCCACATATTACCAATCATTAAGCGTGTATTAATTTTACCAAAGCTTTTTTTAGCAGTTGCGGTAAGGGTATGATTGTACCCATAAAAATCACGATAGTAGTTTTGTAATGCCCCCTTAGTTGCTCTAGTTAAGAAAAAGGAAGAGGAATCCCATCTTGTATATCCAGATTGACTGTAATTGTCGTAACCTACACGACCACTTATCGACAACCATTTTGTAGGATTATAATTAACAGCTAATGTTGCAATACTTCTTGTTAATTCATCCTTACTTCTGTTTCTTTCCACATTATAATAGGGATTATCAACTTCGCCATTTGGATTTGAGTTAAACAATGTTTTTTTGAATCCACTTTCATTCTGCCAGTTTTTTGCATTATCATCTTCTGGCCAAACTAATAAGCTCAATAAATAACCGCCAACGCCTCTTAGTGGTTTATCGTTTCCACTTTTGATAACACTTATGCTTGGAGAAATTTCTAAAGTTTTTCCAATTTTATGATTGGTTACTACTCTTAAATTATATTTTTTGTAATTGTTATTGGGTACTGGTGAGTTTTCATCCAAAAATGATCCGGATAAACGCACTGAATTTTTCGCAGTTCCTTGCTCTATAGAAATATTATGTGTAAGCGAGGTACTAGGCTGAAAAAAAGATCTAAGGTTGCCATACTTAGGAACATCTGCTGTAAAAGGACGACCAAAATAGCTAAAAATATCACTTGGTACACCATTCTGACCTGCATCATAGCCTGTCATTACTTTTGGATATCTTGTATATATAGAAGTTCTAAAACTATTATCATAACTCACTTTCATTTTACCATCGCTACTTGCTCCTTTTTTAGTGGTAATTACAATCGCACCCGAACTTGCTTGGCTACCATATAAAGCAGTTGCTTCTGGTCCTTTTAACACTGTTACTGACTCAACATCATTTGGATTCAAGTCAGCAATACGATTTGAATAATCATTTGATCTATTTTCTCTTGAAGGGCCTGTACTTGTTGCATAACCAGTATTTCTGTTGTTTTCTTGTACAGATTGGTTATCAACAATGATACCATCAATGATAAATAATGGTGAGTTATCTAGTGCAATTGAATTAAATCCTCTTAATACGATTTGTGAACTAGCACCTGCTAAACCTGAAGTTGGATTAATCGTTAAACCCGCAATACGACCTTGTAAACTATTGACAATATTATTACGTTGTGTTTCTGCTAATTCCTGACCTTTTACACTTTGAGCAGAATATCCTAACTCTTTTTTATTACGACGAATATCCATTGCTGTAACAACTACATCTTCTAAAGTGTTATCCACTGCCGATAATTTTACATTGATCGTAGTTGAATTACCCACTCGGATGTCTTTTGTGTCATAACCAACCAAGCTAAAGCTTAGTGATTGGTTTGAAGCAACGCTGATTGAAAAGCTACCATTGTTATCAGTGGTTGTAGCTGTTCTTGTTCCTTTAATAACAACCGACACATTTGACAATGGTGTGTTATCTGAATTGATAACCTTACCAGAAACTGATTTTTGTTGTGCATTTGCAACTGAAACTCCTAAAAAGAGCAACAGAAATAAAGTGCATAATCCTTTGTTTTGCATAAATTGTAAACTTTTGTTAAAAAAATATAGCATTTGGCTATAATTTCAGTCTAAAATTATGTCTATTTTCTTAAATATTAATGAGTGTAAGCTAGTCTAGTAGGCCAAATGCTCAGATTTTGAGCTGTGGATTCGTGTATTTCATACATACTTATACAACTAGGTCTAAAATCATGCATTAAAAATACCTGTAAATCAATGATTTACAGGTATTTAACTTTTCAGATGGGTGATAAGTAGGTCTAAGGCTATTTATACAATTGATTGAATAATAATTTGAAATTTCCATGGGTTTGTGCCCTAAAAGTGATTTCTGGACCAAAAACGGTCAATTTGCCTTTACCAACATTGGTTTCAAAGGCGGCTACCCCATCCTGTAAGTAGGCTTGGCCAAAGGCCCATCCGCTTCTTAATGTATTAACAGAAGCATACCAGGCCAAAGGCGTTATTTGCTTTTGCGCAATCGCATCGGGTAATAATTTAAAAACAGGGCTTGCATTATAATACACATCAGCCGTTCCATTCATTCCCCAATTGGACTCATTATTATGATCGAGCGCTACTTGCAGCACACTACCTGGGATATAAAACTTTTCACCTGGCAATGCTTTTTCTTTTCCGGCTACCATTTCAACCAACGCATTTCGTACTGGAGCATTTACATGATACGCTAAATTTGCACTTGAACCAATCGTGACAATTTTTCCGCCATTTTGTAAAAATTTATTTAATGCCGGAATAGATTTATTTACGGAGATGTTTCCAAGTGTATGTTGAAATTCTTTTGGAACGTCTTCAAGCTTAGGTTCTCTTTCTTGAAAAGAAAATGAAGATTCATTTTTTAATGCAGGTATCGCGCCTTCTACAAAAACCAAAACATCATAGTTGTCATTTAAATTTACAGAATCGATTTGCTTCGCATAAATAAGTTTAAATGGAAAATGATATTGTTCAAAAATCCATCTCAACCAACCCGATGACATAGAACCGCCATACTTATCCCATAAGCCAATACGAATTGGTTGGATTTTTTTTAAGGTATCCGTGGGTGCAGTTGTAACACTTGTAAAAACAACTCCATAGTCAGCACTTAATTTTGTAATTGAACTATTTATTTTATCAGTATGTTTAACGAAATATTGTTCCTTATTTTTATAAACAATTTCGCCTGCATTTAATAATTCGTTTACGGCAATATAAGAAGCGTTGTCCTTGGTAGAAAATGTATAACCATAACTATTGTATTGGCTGTTAATTATCTTACCCACTGGTTTTTGAATATCGCCATAAGCCAATGCATCAAAGGGTCCTGTGAAATCTTCTAGGATTCTATCAAAATCAATACCCATGGTAAACGCAGGCGTCCAGCCAGCTGCATCATAAGGACGAACGGGTGGGCCACCTGGATATAAAAAATCATTGGGATGATCCTGTGGTTCAAACATATCTAACACATGTGGACGAAATGCTTGATTTGTTTTTACAATATAGGAGCCTGCTAAATATTTTTTTGTGCCCACCATAAAATCTGCACTAGCGCGATGCACTTTAATGCCGCTTTTAATTAAAATATTTACGAATTGAATCGCTGTAGTAGATTGATTTATTGGAATGATATAACCGCGTGGATCACGTGTTGCTGGATTTTTATATACCTTATTAAATACAGCTAATTGAAATGAATCAATTTTACCTGTTGGTTTTTCGGTTTTTAATAATTCACTAAGCGCATCTGATTTTTTTGGATATAGTGTCCAATTATCTTTACTACCTGCTTCAATACTATGACGCCCCATGGTATAAATATTATAAAGCAATTCATCTTTATAACGTGCGGCATAATTTAATACTGCATAGTTTAATGAAATAGAATAATCAATTGAGTTTTTGAAATACCATTTTTGTGGAAGGATCGGATTAGGTAATCCACTATTCGGAATTAATCTTTGCGGAACCAATGGGATACTAGAAGGTGTTGGACTTCCAATAATTTCAGTTAATAAGCCAATGATATTATGATAGTAAGCAGTTGTTCGCAATCCGCCATTCCACCAGGTTGAATATACAGAGCCGCCTTTCATCGTATATCCAGGTTTACTTTCTGTGTTCAAGCGATTACTCATTGCAGCACCTAGTGCATCAATACCTGTCATTAATAAAGGATCATAAACGTGATTAAAAGGATCACGGTAAGGAGGACCAGCAACCACGGTGCCTGGAGGGCCAGTTTGATGATGATTGTATAAAATTTGTGGCATCCATTCAACATATTGTTGCAGACTCATATTTCTAGACTCGCTCATGTTCGTCATAAAAAAATCACGATTATTATCGTGTCCAATATATTTTTGATAGAGTCTTGGTAAACCTGAGGTGGTTCTTTTTAAGGTATCACTATTGCGCATATACCAATTGGAAACTAGTTCTTGTCCATCGGGATTTGCATGCACAAATAAAATGATAGTGGATTTTAAAATGCGATTTGTTTCTTCATCTGTTCTTGTGATAATTTGGTATAAAGTTTCAATCCACTGATGAATACCCACTACCTCCGTCGCGTGTAACCCGCCATCAATCCAGACCACAGCCTTTCCTTCATTAGATAATTTTTTAGCCTCTTCCGGTGTTATATTTTCTGCTCGCGCTAATTTTTGTGCAATGCTTTTGTATTTTTCTACATTGGCTAAATTGGTTGGGTCAGATACAATAACCATGTATTGATTCCGACCTTCTTCGGTTTTTCCAATGACTTGTAATTTTACTTTTTTTGAAATAGTAGCGATTTTTTTTAAATACGCTTCTGTTTGTGTATAGTTGGCCAAATGATAATTGTCGCCAATGCTAAATCCAAAATGCGATTTTGGCGTTGGTACATTTTGTGCTTGCACAAATAATTGTGTGCTAACAATCAGACAAATTAAAATAATAATTTTACGCATATAAAATTGTTTATAATGATAATAATATAACCTTGGAAATTAAATAATTCAAAGTATTGGCTCAATTTAAAATTTTTAGTTATCAAATACGAATAATTCATAATTTTTTATACAAATAATGCGGTCTTTTTTGTAAATTACTTTCGTTGTTCATTTTTACGCATGAACAACATTTAAAAAAGTATTTTCTTATTCATCATCTGTATAAAAAACAAATATGAAAAACATATTCCTAGTTTGTCTAATGTTCATCACTTTGGGGGCTACAGCACAACGAAAAAAAGCGGTGTCTCCGATTGCGTCAACACCGTCAGTTAACCCTGTTCCAGATTCCATTTTTAAAAATTTACAATGGAGAAATATTGGCCCATTTAGAGGGGGAAGGGCCAACACCATTACTGGCGTTATCCAACAAGAAAAAAAGTTTTACGCAGGATATACTGGTGGCGGTGTTTGGACAACGATTGATGGTGGAATCAGTTGGAAAAATATTTCAGACGGCTTTTTCAAGGTGGGTTCTATTGGGGATATTGCGGTGTCTGAGTCGGATCCAAATGTATTGTATGTAGGTACTGGAGAACATGCGGTTCGTGGCGTTATGACTAGCTATGGTGATGGGGTTTACAAAAGTGTGGATGGTGGGACCACTTGGAAAAATATCGGATTAGAACAATCTAGACATATTTCTAAAATATGTATTCATCCTACAAATCCTGATATTGTTTATGTTGGTGCACAAGGCACAGTGCATGGTCCTAATAATGAACGAGGTGTTTTTAAAAGTACAGATGGGGGCGCACATTGGAAAAAAGTTTTATATATTAACGATAGCACTGGTATCGCATCATTATCTATGGACATGAATAATCCACGAATATTATATGCTGCTGCTTGGGAACACCGTCGTTTCCCTTGGACAGTGTCTAGTGGAGGTAAAGGTTCTTCACTTTGGAAATCAGTTGATGAAGGTGAAACTTGGACTAAATTAACGGAAGGTCTGCCCACTAATTTAGGTAAAATGGGCATTAGTGTTTCAAGGGTAAATTCAAATCGTGTTTTTGCAATAGTAGAATCAGAAAAAAAGAAATCAGGATTATACCGATCAGATGATGGCGGAAAAAGCTGGGCTTTACTTTCAAACAATCAAGATATTTCATCGCGTTCATGGTACTATATGAAAGTATATGCGGATACTAAAAATGAAAATATCGTTTATGTGCTGAACGCACCTATGATGAAATCAATAGATGGCGGAAAAACATTTTCGAATGTAAAAGTAGGTCATGGAGATACCCACGATTTATGGATTCATCCAAAGAACAATAATATTATTGGATTAGCCGATGATGGCGGAGGTGAAATTACTTATGACCAAGCGAAAACCTGGTCATCCATTATGAATCAGCCCACTGCGCAATTTTACAGAGTAAATACGGATAATGTTTTTCCCTATAAAGTTTATGGTGGCCAACAAGACAACTCATCCGTAATCATTGCAAGCAGAAATAATATGGGTGCGATCACCGAACGAGACTGGAATTTTGGCGCAGGTTGTGAATCCGCTTATTTAAGTTTTGATCCTAACGATCCTTTACTCGTATATGGAGGCTGTTATCAAGGTTACATTGAAGTATTAAATACAAAGACCAATGAGATAAAAGATATTCAAGCCTATCCAAGTTTAAATTTAGCGATACAACCCAAGGAAATGAAATATCGTTTTAATTGGAATGCGCCAATTGTTACTTCAATCCATAATCCTAAAATAATTTATCACGCAGGAAATGTTTTATTAAAAACAAGCAATGGCGGATTTAACTGGGAAGTAATAAGTCCTGACTTAACTAGAAATGATAAATCTAAACAAGGACCTGGTGGTATACCTTTCACCAATGAAGGTGCTGGTGGCGAAAATTATAATACCATCTTTTATGTAAAGGAATCTCCATTAGATGCAAATACGATCTATACCGGTAGTGATTGTGGCTTGGTATATGTAACAACTGACGCGGGGAAAAATTGGCAAAATATTACACCCGTTGATTTACAAGAATCGCAAATTAACAGTATCGAGGTGTCTCGTTTTGAGCAAGGAGTGGTATATATAAGTGCGACTAGATATAAATTTAATGATTATGCATCCTATACATATAAAACAACCGACAATGGAAAAACTTGGACAAAAATTAATAATGGAATAAAAAATGACGACTTCGTAAAAGTAATTAGAGAAGATAATAAAAATAAAACCATATTATACGCAGGAAGCGAAAGAGGATTTTATATTTCAAATGATGCAGGTATAACTTGGAAGCCTTTTCAATTAAATTTACCTATTGTCCCTGTTACCGATTTGATGATACGCGATAATGATTTAGTTGCGGCTACAGCTGGACGTGCGTTTTGGATTTTAGATGATATTAGCACTATTCAACAAAACGCCAATTTTAACAGCATATCAGTACCTACGATTATTACGCCTAAATATGCATATAAATATGGCGCCGGTAACGGACTACCTGAAAAAGAGGCAACCATTGGACAAAATGCGCCCGAGGGTGTTATTATAGATTATTATTTACCTAGGTTAGGTGAAAAAGATACCCTAAGCCTAACCATTATTTCAGATCAAGGAAAACTGATACGTACATATACAAATGTCGATGACGCAAATTATAAAAAATACCCAGGCGGACCTTCCCCAAAAACCAAGCTTAGTGATAATGAGGGGCACAATAGATTTTTATGGGATTTTCGAACGGATGATCTTTCTCCTGATGTGAATGGTGCATTTGTATTAGGAAGTTATAGTGGATATGCAGTACCTCCCGGAAAATACAAAGCGCAATTAAAATATAAAAAGGAAGTCGTTGAAACAAGTATCACTGTGTTACCTAATCCTAATATTAAAGTCAGTGATCTTGATTGGCAAGAGCAGCAAATGTTACTAGAAAAAATTACTGCTACTATCAGCAGCATACATAACACAGTAAACAATCTTCGAGGAATTAAAAAGCAATTGCAGTACTATAGTGAAACATTAGGTAAAGTTGAAACAGCAAAAGTAATTACAAGCGCGGCCGATAGTTTAATTAAAAAAATTGATATTTGGGAAAGCGCTATTATTGAAAGCCGAACTCAAAACGGACAGGATGTAATTAATTGGCCTAGTAAATTAAATGTTGACTTTTTTCATTTAAAAGGATTGATTGATATAAGTGATCCTAGAGTAACACAAGGGGTAAAAAATAAATTAGCTGATTTACAACTACAATGGAAAAACGAAAAGGAAAAAGTTCAAGGCATTAATACAGCTATAACTGAATTTAATACATTGTATAAAAACACAAGTATCGAAGCGATTCAAAACAAATGGTAAACTCTTTTATAAAATATACTCACTTAATTAAATCAACTTATGAAAAATCTTTTCTTGATCCTATTTGTACTAGGCATTGTACAAGCTAACGCACAGCAAACTACTCCTCTAATTAAGTTAGGACCTGCAAAGCCTGTCGAGTCAAAGTATATAGAACCAGATATGAAAACATTTAATCTATATAACCCTTATGAAAATGTGGATTCAGCGATTAAGGCCGCTGAAAAAATAGCAGCAAAGGAAGGGAAACATATTTTTTTACAAATGGGGGGCAATTGGTGTATTTGGTGCGCGCGATTTAATGCGTTTACTACCAGTGATAAAAAAATTGACTCCATTATGAAAGCTAGTTATGTCGTAGTTCATGTAAACTATTCAAAAGAAAATAAAAATAAAAGCATTCAGGAAAAATATGAATACCCTGCTCGATTTGGTTTTCCTGTATTTGTAATATTAGATGCGAAAGGAAAACGACTGCATACGCAAAACAGTAGCTATTTGGAAAAAGATAAGAACTACAGTAAAGAAAAAGTATTTGAATTTTTTGAAAGCTGGACACCAGATGCTTTGAATGCAAAAAAATACGACTGGTTAAATTAAAAAAATCGGAGTCGTTAACACATACATTGATTTGTAAACTGTGTTATCGACTCCGATAAATGTGCGACTATATTTAAAATAGCATGAGAATTTCTTATGCTATTTTTTGCTATTTAAATAACTCAGCCAGCTTTGCATTTAATGCATCACCTCTTAAATCCTTCCCGATAATTATACCTTGGTCATCAATTAAATAATTTTGCGGTATTGCATTTACGCCATACATTACTGCAACTTCGTTTTTCCAATATTTTAAATCAGAAACTTGTGTCCAGGTTAGATTGTCTTTATGTATTGCTTCCATCCATCTTTCTTTACCAGTAGGTTGGTCTAATGAAACACCTAATACCGTAAATCCCTTAGGGCTGTATTTATTAAATGCTGCAACTACATTTGGATTTTCTTGTCTGCAAGGACCACACCAGCTTGCCCAAAAATCAACCAAAACATATTTCCCTTTAAAGGATGCAAGTGATACTGGAATACCTGCGGTATCATTTTGTGTAAATTGAATAGCTGGTTTTCCAATACCTGTTTTTCTAGCAATTTCTATTTTGCCCGCCATTTCCTTTCCTTTCGTTGAATTGCGAACCGCTATTGGAATTTTTAAAAATAGTGGTTCAACTTCATCCGCATTAATACTATAGCCAGCATAATTACCAAAGGCATACATAACTATTGGTGAATTTAAATTTGTTAAAACATATTCTTTTTGTTTCGCTTTCATCTCCGCATCTACCTTTTCATATTCTGCGTCTAATTTTTTCATACCTGCTTCATCCTTCTTCTTATATAATTCATTATAAGTGGCGCTTAATGCTTCCATCTTATCTGACACAGGCTTAGTAAAGGCTTTTAACTTATTATATTCCAAATGTGATTTTGATCCTTTGATGGTAGCATTTGCAAATGAATCAATACTTGATAATTGAATTGCCGAATTTTCAAGATAAATAGGCGTCACATCTTTTTTATAAGACACCATGCGTTTTGTTTTAACAGAAGTATCTACTTTATACGCTGCACGTAAATTTCCTAAGATAGGTTCGGTAACAGTTCCCTTAAATACAAATTTACCATCTGTAACTACTGCACTATCTTGGGTGGATACGCCATTAGAATAATAGGATAAATATACTTTGGAAACGGTTTCCTTTACTTTACTAACATCCCCTGTAAGTGTATATTGTTTTTGAGATTGTGCTGATATAGATAACAAGACCAGACTTAAAACGATAAATTTTTTCATAGCATTAATATTAATGCTCTAAATATACGGAAATCAATGCTAGTTATTTAACCAAAAGTGATGGGGCTATGATTTTTTGCCAAATAGCATAGCCCTTTGCATTCATGTGCAAGTTGTCAGCGATAAAAATATCCTTCATTACACTGCCATCCACTTGCAACATGGCATTATGAATATTGATATAATTAGCGTTTGTTTGTTTTGCAATAAAGTTGGCAATAAGCGCATTTGCTGCTACTATTTTAGCTTCTAAGCGCCATCTGGAAATACTTGGCTTGATGGATACAAATGTGATATTTGATTTATTACCTAGTTGTTTACGGATTAAATTAAATAATATTGAAAAGCGATCCAATACAATTTCTGGTGAAACAGTATCGCTACTTGCTAAATCATTTTCACCACAATAAATAACAACTTGTTTTGGTTTATATTTTGTAATTGTTTCATTTACATACAAAATGACATCTAATAAATTGGATCCGCCGAAGCCTCGATTGATAATTGGATATCCAGGAAAATACTGATTGATATCCTTCCATTTTGTAAAAGAGGAACTTCCCGCAAAAACAATTTTACCTTGCAATGGCGCAACGGTACTATCTGATTTTGCAAATGCTTTAATCTCTGCTTCAAAAGGTTTTTTTTGTGCTAATGCGCTCAAAGAAATTTGCAATAACAAACAAACGAAGAGGAGATTTTTTATAAATACTTTTATGTTCATAATCATTAGGGTAGACAAATACTTTAATTACTTAATTGTTTTAACCGTTTCCATTTTACCATTCATTAAAACAGTAGCAGTTGCATTGGTACTTGATTTTATTTTTAAATTCGTTACTTGTCCTTTACTCCAAGTCATATCAATTTCATAATTTCC
>Ga0214168_1000402_pt1 | contig 17527 bp, 23 predicted proteins | sample LakMenepilimnion_FD_153002 | JGI IMG/M metagenome (GOLD analysis project Ga0214168, IMG submission 153002) | Freshwater microbial communities from Lake Mendota, WI - Practice 29OCT2010 epilimnion v4 | ecosystem: Environmental > Aquatic > Freshwater > Lake > Epilimnion/Euphotic zone | place: Lake...
AAGCGTTGTGATGAATTGCTTCCCATTGTAAAAATTTAATGGTTAATAGTTTAGGTTATATTTGTTTGATAATTTCTTAAGTTCATTTGCGTAATACCCTGTACATCTCACCATTGATTTCTCATCGTTCAATATAGCGTCTAGGTGTTCGTCCTTAGTAGGATCAGATCCTAGGTGGTATTTACCTTTATAAAAACATTTGTAGCCATCCATTTCTGTAGCTACAATACCTGCATTATGAAGGATTGGATGTGTTTCCAGTTTCTCTATTGGGTCAGGAGACCAGGAGAATCCCATTTCAGGAATCACCTTCACCTCTTTTTCTCTCACCCACAGATTCCACAGTACAGCCCACATGTCAGCACACCAGCTTTGAAATCCTTTATCTTCACTTTCAAAATACTCTTTGTTTATTCTCTGGAGGTAGCTTCTGATTAGGATGCAATCGTTCATCACCTTGTTCCAAAACTTAGCATCTACATTCTTGAGGAGGTATTGAGCTCCACCAGAATCATTATTCTTAGCTTCTGCTTCCTCCCTACTGATACCAACCACACTACCAATCTCAGCCAGTATATCTCTTGTCTTGTATTCCTCTAGTTTCTCAGGGAGAACATCTTTCTCCTTGCTGTCAAAATAGGCAGCGCTTATGTAGCTAGTTGTTTCAGAGAGATAGCACACATCGTCTTCTATAAACTGTTGAACATCAAACTTCTCTGTAAAGAGGATGTCTGAGTCACAGTAGAAAATAGCTTTGTCGCTAAGTTCAGGATGTTCTTTCCAGTGTCTCCACAGGGTGTATGGTCTAAGCACTGGGATGTATATACCTAACAGAGAGCTTACATCATCCTTGTCTTTGTAGAAATGGAATTCAGCTTCTGGATAGAGCCTCATCACTTGCTCCCATTTGGGATTTTGTTCCCTATAGCTAGGGATGAAGATGAGAACAATCGCCTTATCAGACTCATTTCTGTTCCTAAGGCTTTCTAACCAAAGATGTACCTGCCATGTGTAGTAGGTATCGTCTGGTTGAACACAGACATACTTAAGATCCTTCATATATGTAGTTTGTTGGTTTTGTATAATCACTACGGGGTGGTAGTAGTTGTGGTGGTAGTGGTGAAGTTGTTATTCAAATCACAAAGCTGGCAGGAAATACCCTCCAGCTGTTTAGCTATTTGCCATAACAAGTTCTCTGTTGTACCCCAACCTATTCCTCTAGATGGTATTGGCATTATTAATAAATTTTATTCAATATGAAAATATCACTGTAGATGTTGTTTCCTGTAGAAGCAGCTCCCCATTGAGCTGTAACGTCTAATACATTACTAACGGTTGTACTAAACGTTGTGTTATTCACTACGTTAAATCCAAATCCTTGAACAGAAGCATTGTTAGTTTTTGTATAATGGAAGCCACCTAATGATACAATAGATGCTACACCAGCAGCTCCAGTTTGTCTAATTGTAAAATCAATATTTAGACTCCACACATCGTTTATGACACTGCTTCCAAGATTCTGTAGACCACTATCTAAAAGAAGAACAGATCCTGCTCTAACTCTAATTCTAATAGTTTGATTATTGTCAGCGTTAATTACACCACCAAACACAGCTCTAAAACTATCTCCTACAGAGAATCCGTTAGCTGGTACAGTTAATGTACCTACGCCACCATTAATAAGACTGCTTTCTACAGTGGTGTTAGTGATTATAGTGCTGTTTGCTGTCTGAGCAAAGAGTCCATAGTTCACTGATGCTGGAAGTATTCCAGATGTACCTGATGATCCACTAGTCCCTGATGTGCCGCTTGTACCAGTGATAGTGCCTATGTTGTCGTTAAGCGTACAGAGCTGACACTCAGCCTGCTCCATTTGCTTAGCAATCTGCCACAACAGGTTGTCCTGTGTGCTCCAGCCTATCTGTCTTGAAGGTATTGGCATAATTTACAAATATATGGTGTTAGTTAGAGAAAACAATGAGTCTCAACAAATTACAATAACCAAGTTTGTTAAAACACCTCTAACTAACTTTGTTTAAATATCTGGACAGCAAAATATAGGAGACAAAGAATGATGCGGAGATTCCATAAAAGATAAGATCTGCCTTCCAGAATGAGCCAGTTACCTCCATTATCAACTTGAAAAGGAAGTCGTACCCAAACGGTAGGAAGAACATCGCTAGCATCAACGATGCGTCTCTTAGGGCTGTTAACCTGTTTCTTTGTTTTCTTAGCATGGTCACCTTCCATATAAGGGGTTTTCGTTACTTGCCTTGTCCAACATACTTGGACACTTTCTTATCCTTGGGTCCACTAGTTTTCCTAGCTTTCCCACCTTTACGCTTCCCAAAGTTCACCTTACGGGAGTCGCCTGATGATTTTGATTTGGCCATTTTGATTTATTTTTTATCTTTTTTCTCGTCCTGTGTGGCATATTTAATGCCCATAATTGTTCCGACAATAGAAAATGCATTAGTGAGCAATACGCTAAACATGTTACTCCATGTTGATCCTATTATCTGTGTGTCTTTGCTTGAAAACATTGCGAAAGAATACATGAAAGTTGTCACAAGTCCAACGCCTATTATGACCCCTAAGGCACATTTAACTATCACCTTTATCAATTCGCTTTGACTTTTCTTTATCGTTGCATCCAAATCATTTAATGCTGCGTCCTTTTCAATTTCAATCGCTACTCTAAGCTTGTTTGAGTTATCCAACTCTGCTTGCAAACTTTTAGAGAGTTCGCCAATCTTGTTTTTCTTATCTATAGTGTCAGTGATGTCATTAGCAATTTTCATTACTTTTTTGCAGGTTCCATCGTTACTGAGTATAGGATTGTAAGTTGCTTTCAAATAAATGGAGCTACCATCTACCTTTTTTCTTTCATACTCACCCTCGAAGAACTTACCACTGCTTAACTTGGTCCAAAACTCCTTGTACTCTTCTGACTTTGAATACTCATAGCTAACAAAAATGCTGTGGTGCTTTCCAATAATTTTACTTTCGTCATTCTCACCAAAGCCCATTGCCTTTAGGAAGATTGAGTTTGCGCCTAGTATGTATCCATCACAATCAAAATAAATAATGGCGTTACTTTTACTTACTGCATTAATCTCATTCTTTGCTATTACAGTTGCGCTAACATCACTAGCAATCTTCATTATCTTAGTTACCTCACCATCCTCATTTAGTATAGGATTGTAGGTAGCTTGTAAATAAATCAGATTACCATCTGCCTTGACTCTCTCAAACTCTCCTTCAAAAAACTTTCCCTTGGTTAACTTTTCCCAAAACCTTTTATACTCATCTGACTTTACATATTCAGGAGAGACAAAAATGCTATGGTGTTGACCAATAATTTTTTCGTGCTCCCCATCCTTGTACCCCATCGTTTCTAAAAAGATAGAATTAACCCCAAGTATGAACCCTTCAAGGTCAAAGTATATAATCGCATTGCTACGATTAATAGCCTCCATCCTACTTAGTAGCTCTTCTTTACTGAGGTTCTTCATCTTTATTAGTTGTTCCTTTTGTTTTGTTAATCCATTTATCCACTGATGCAATACCGAATGCACCTAGGGTAATCACCATAAATCCATCAAATATGAACTCATTGATGAGGAGTTCTCTACCTAACCAACCTGTAACCAGGTCAACAATTAGAGAAATTACTAACATAAGAAAAGCAACAAACCCAACAACAGCTTTTTCATTAATGCTATTGTTATCATTAAACAGGTCGTATAAGAACTTCTTCATTCTCAATTATTTAAAGGGTACGTAAGATGTTTTGCCACCAGCTTTAACAGCTTTCAAGATTTGCTTGCGCTGCTTACCAGTGGACTCATAAGACACATGCACCCAGTCAGGGTTGCTATTTGTACCAAATTCCCAAATCATTTGGTCAAAATTTAAGTTGTCTTTAATAAAATTAAATATCTGAGCATTTGTAATAGATGTACCATCCATATCGATGTCAATCGCCTCACCCTGACAATGTTGAGAGGTCAATGAACCACCTATGGCAGCATTGAGCTCCTTGCTTCTGTAGCCAGAACTAATGTGAATAGGCACTCCAAAATGCTCACGAATAGGCTCAAATACATTTTCAGCCAGCTTCTTAAAGTTTTCTAGATGTTCTCCAGAGGGAGTGTTGTTAATACCTCTACGTTTAGCGGTTTCACTTCTGCTCACCTCAGCCAGAGATAGATGTTTAGATATTTGCATAACCTATTATTTTTTGAGTTTTAGTTTCCAGTAAGCACCCACTCCGTATTGTAGAGCGCCATTAGTGTTTACCCCTAGGGATGTTCCAAACAGAAAATCATTCCTAGTTTTTAAAAGAGCCCCCACCGATATTTGGTTAATTGCAGGAGCAGCTTGAACAACCCCCCCTACATACATCTGGGTCACTTTTTTTGCAGGAAGTGTAATAGTCTCCTTGACAATTGGGTAACGGATGTTCACCTGTGAAGATCTACCTGTAATCAGGTTTCTCTGTACTGTGTCTGTTATTTTGACATAGCCATTACTGTCTATGCGTATACTGTCTGAATGGATGTTCTTGGCCAGCAGTGTATTCACTACCTCTTGATATTGAATAACAAGTTTGGCGTAGTTGGTATCTGGGAGGTATTGGTTTATTATCGTGTCGTGTGACTCTATAGAAATAGACTTGATGAGCTGTGGTTTACTAACTATCAAGGAGTCTTTGACAATCCAAGTGGTGTCTCTCACTACAGTGGGAGCTTCTACAGGGGCAGGAGCTCCACATTTCTGTAGAATTATGATGCTTAGGAGCACCAAGATCACTACTGTGAGGAGATTGTCTTTGATAAACTTCATATGTTGATTATTTGATGTTTGAGTACACCTTGCTAACATACTCTATGAGCATTCCCAAAGCTATGATGATACCCAGAGTCCATGTAATTCTCTTCTTAAACTCGTCGTGCTTCTCTATTTTCTTCTCAAGAGTGGCAATTTTCTCTTCTAACACCTCAATTTTCTCTACGAAACCACCTTTCTTGGTCAAGGGATTGCCCAGGATAGCGTCAACCACCTGCGTAAGTTTTGTATCTATGGAGCCAATCTTTTCCTCCATGTCATATAGACGCTGGTCCATGCTCTTTAGTTCTTCTTTTACTTGTTCTTCAAATAGATTTTCCATGGGGATTTACATGGGAATTAGTGTTAAAATAAAAAAACACGCCAACCCCCTCCGAAATAGGGACTAACGTGTATATAGTTAGCTCAGAACGAGCCTTTGTGACAGAGTAGATGTCTAGGGGCAAATCTATGTAATTCTTTTGAAACTACCAAATTTTTTTTCTACCTTTGTTACACTATGCCAAACAGCTATTCCTATTTCAAATCTGACGTAAAACAGTGGTTTATAGACAATGTTCCTCCTGGAACACGCATGCTGGATGTGGGTCCTGGACAGGGTACATACTCTGAATTGCTAAGAAATTTAGGATACAGAATGGACGCTGTGGAAGTGTGGGCTCCCTATGTAGACCAATTTGGGCTCAGGAAGAAGTATGATAATGTCTACATAGCAGATGTGCGTGAGTTCAACCTGCAGGATTACGACTTCATCATCCTAGGAGATGTGCTTGAACATCTGTCTACAGAAGATGCTCAGCGTCTTATAGACAACATATTCTTCTCAGAGAAGCAATGTCTTGTTGCTATTCCTTATATGATGCCTCAAGATGGGGATGAGTATGGGAATGAATATGAAACCCATCACCAGGAAGACCTTACACCAGATGTGATGGCAGATAGATATCCCAGTCTGAAGAAGATATATGACAACCAGTGGTATGGGTATTACATCATGAAGGATGATAAATGGGAAAAGGCATACGTGCTCTATGGAACAGAGAGCTACAAAGAAACCATACAGGCCTGTGTAGACAGCATTAAGACCGTGAGTAGTGTTCCCATCATTGTATACATGATGAACTCAGATGTAGACATCAAGGGAACTGTTACAATCAATTGGAAGTGTGACGTAGGAAATCCTGAGCAAGAGAAGTACATTAACAGAAACAGCAGTGAGATATATAAAATCTTAATACAACGCCCAGCTATTGTAAAAGATGCGCTGAGGTATGCTAATGTTGTGGCATACGTGGATAGTGATAGCGTTGCCACCAAGTACATAGATAGTATATTTAACTACTTCCCAAAGAATAATATCTATCCGTATTTTGTTGAGGGGATATATGACTGGATGATTATAGATGGTAAAGGTGGGGCTGAGAGCAGGGATAATTTAACTACCACCCTAGAACATTCAGCTTGTGAGTTGTTTAGCGTAGACCAGAGTGTCAGGGATAGATACAGACAGACAGGCTATTTTGTAGCTGGCCAGTGGTGTAAAGAGTTCTTGGATGACTGGTGGTGGATGTGTAACCATCCAAGGATACTACAGAACCCACAACACTATGCCCCCTATCACGAAGAAACCATAGCTAATGTCCTCCTCTGGAAGAACAAACAAATGGACGGTCTACCGTACATCTACATTAATGGTTCATTAGATATGATCAAAAACGTGGAATTCCACAATTATAAGAAACAAATTAGTCATTTTGTAACTAGTCCTGCCAGGGAAAGTGAGCTGTTGTTCTACCATGGAGAGAAGGATGCTGTCACTATGTACAGAATGATTGAGCGCCAGAAGAACAAACTGAGAATACTTTTCTTAGCACCACACCTATCCACAGGTGGAATGCCTGCCTTCCTCTTGAGAAGAATTCAGGCTTTGCAGGCTCACACAAGCGTAGATGTTTATGTGGTGGAGTATTCTAACCACAGTGACCACTTCGTAGTGCAGAAAGATCAGATAAAACAGCTGGTGCCACACTTCTACACTCTAGGAGAAGACAAGCACGAGCTCATACACATCATAAAGAACAACTTAATAGATGTTGTACATGTAGAAGAGATGGTGGAAGATGGCTGGAACAACTGGCCAGAATCCCTTAGGGAAGCTTTATATGCTCCAGATAGGACATGGAGGATGGTTGAGACATGTCACAACATTATATTCAAGCCAGACATTGAGAAGCGTTTTCATCCAGACAGCTACATGTTCTGTACACCACATCATCTAAAGACATTTGAAAACATGCCTTCTCCTAAATACGTGGTGGAGTTTCCTATAGAGAAGAAGGAGGCCACTAAGTTTATGTTTGGTGAGGGAATGCATGTTCTTAACGTAGGACTGTGGACCCCTGGTAAGAATCAAGGAGAAGCTGTAGAGCTGGCTAAACAGATGCCAGATGTACAGTTTCATTTTGTAGGTAACCAAGCTGGTAACTTCCAGCACTACTGGGAGCCTCTGATGAAAGACCTTCCTAATAATGTACATGTATGGGGAGAGCGTAATGATGTAGCTGATTTCATGGCAGGAGCTGATTTGTTCCTATTCAACAGTACATTTGAGTGCAACCCACTAGTGATTAGAGAAGCCATAGGACATGGACTACCAATCATAGCTCGTAATCTTCCTCAGTATGGAGATATGTTTACGCCTTATATCACTGATCTGGATGTAGCTAAGCTGAAGGAACAGGTGTATGAGCAGCTGAGCAACCCAAAAACATACGACATTCCTGAGAACCAGGAGCTTGAGTTTGCTCTCACACATCTTGCCATCTATCAGAAAGTTGTACATGATGTTGTACAATCTAACGAACATGTGACAATTGATCACAACTTTATTCTAGAACCGTTTCTTGAAATCAAGGGAAGGTCTAAGAGCAAGTTCAGGGTGGAATATCATGATGAGGAAGGTGTGTGTCACTATAGGAACACAATAGGTGTGCAGAATTGGATTAAGCTCAACAGGAGGTGGTTTACCAAGTGGACCATTAAGATATGGAAAGATGATGAGCCCTATTACGAATACACCCTAGACTACACAGGTAAGCGTGTGTACATAGCATTTGACAGCAAGTCTCTAGGAGATAGTATAGCATGGATGCCATATGTTCTTGAGTTTAAGAAGAAGCACAACTGCCATGTAATAGTGAGTACGTTTAAGAACTTCTTGTTCAAAGATGTCTACCCAGAGATTGAGTTTATTGAACCTGGTCAGAAGGCTGATGGTATATTTGGTATGTATAACATAGGTTGGTTTTACAATCCTGACAAGGAACCAGCTTTGTGTAACACTGTAAAGCTCCAAGAGGCAGCTACCAACATCTTAGGTCTTGAGTTTCAAGAACTTAAACCAAGAATTGCATTCACTCCTGGTAACAATTTATATGGTAAATATGTTACAATAGCCACCAATTCTACAACTGGTTGTAAGTTCTGGACCAAAGAGGGATGGCAGCTAGTGATAAACTTCCTGCATGAGAAAGGATACAAGGTGATTAATGTATCTAAGGAGAAGAATCCTTTTGACAACTGTGAGCAGATAGAGGATACATCCATAGAGAACACCATGAACATTATCCATCACAGTAAGATATTCATAGGACTGTCTAGTGGACTTAGCTGGTTAGCCTGGGCTCTTGACAAGAAGGTGGTGATGATCTCCAACTTCACAGAAGCAGACCATGAGTTTCAATGCATTAGGATTGACAACAAGAATGTATGCCACGGATGTTGGAACAAAGCTGAATATAAGTTTGATCCAGGAGATTGGGACTGGTGTCCTGAACACAAGGGAACAGACAGACAGTTTGAATGCCACCAGAAGATAGATGCTAGTCAGGTTGTTTTTGCCCTTTTAAGCCATATCTAATCCACTTATACCAAATACGTTCGTGGATGTAGTATTGTACAGGCTTCCACAACAGCTCAGCTACACCAAATGCAGCTCCTGCTTTCATAGATCCTGTTACAATAAACATAGTGAGCACACCAATGAGTGTACTGATGAGACGATAACTAATAGTCTTAGCTATATGTCGTTTCCTTTCTACCATCATAACTTACCCTCAGCTTTCATTTGTTCACGAATCTTTGTAGCAGATATATCATGTATATCTTGAGGCGGTACATGTTCTATAACATCATAACCAATACCCCTACCAATATTGATAGATTCAATATCAGGTATAATAATAATTTTAAGTCTTCCTTCTTCAATTAAGTCTATTAATTCGTTAGTGAGGTTCATCATCACCTCAATAGCAGACCAAGGATTCTTCTCATCCACAGGTACATCTCTTATACAGAGGAGCACTTTCTTATCCTCGTTAAATGCTTGGTCAATTAACCATCTGTGTCCTTCGTGCCACGGTTGCCATCTTCCGATGAACATTGCCCATTGTCCTGATTTGTGAGCAGCTTTTGCCAATACGTTTTGCATAATTGTAGTGTTGTTTTTATTGAATATTCTGGTGCCCAACCAGGCATCCAGTTTCTAGGATTGCTACATGTGTAGAATTGATATCCTTCTGGTATAGCTGATGAGTCATGGTATGTGTATGGAATCTCTAATACATTTGCAATATACTCAAAGGTGTGTGCTTCTCCAAGTCCTACATCATATTTCTTTCCTGATAGCACATCATAGTGTGCCAATGCATGTAGGTTGGCAAGTACAACATCATCCACATATATGAAATCACGTTGAGGCTCACCAGGAAATAGCTTAGCTTCTCCTGCTTTAAACATCTGGTAGACCATAGAAGCCATGTTACCCTTGTGCTCTTCTCCTGGTCCATATACATTGAAGTATCTAAGTGCTACACCACCGTTGCTAATTACATATTGCTCAGCTACATACTTACTCCAGCCATATAGGTTGGATGGGTATTGTCCATTTGTTCCATAGGATGCTGCAGAGGATGAATATATCATAGGTTTACCACCACGTTTGCACCAATCCATCAGTAGCTTTGTACATTGGAAGTTTAGATTCATGATGTAATTAACATCTGTCTCTAGAGTGTTGGAACAAGCGCCTACGTGGAACACAACATCTGGTGAATGGTTGTTCAATGCTTTATGTAAAAGCCCAGGCCATTCTGGTTCAAGAAAAAAGTTTTCATTAATCACCAACGGGTCATCAAAATGCTTCCAGAGATTGCCTCCTATAAATCCTTTAGTTCCTGTAATCAATACTTTCATGGTGTAGCTACGCCTCTTTTTGATACAACAATAGCGCTCATCTTATTTGCAAAGGTAATAGAAATATTAACATCTTCTGTCTCCAAATACTTAGTGACAAATGCTGCTAGGAATGTATCACCAGCTCCTGACACATCTATAGTTTCCTTAGGGTGTGGAGATGGGTATAATGTATCCATATACATTGCTCCTTTTGGACCAAGTGTTACAATAGTCTTTTCTTTAAGTTCATCAGCAACTCCCTGATTAGCCTCATGTTCATTTATTTTGATGAAGTTGAAATGTGATAGGTGGATGGGATTCATCCTCTTCTTAGTGTCAACTATTGCAAATCTTGCAAGTTTTGATATTGTATACAGGTCATCTTCAGACAGAAACCCTTTGTTGTAATCACTAACCACTACAGCATCTGCTTCCTTTATCTCAGAAATAAGTGTCTCTGATATATGTATTCTGTTCACACGTGGTTCATCATCCACCCTAAGGAATAGATGGTTGGTTTTCTTATCTACATACCTAGTCTTGGTTATCTTCTCTAGGCTGTGATAGAAAGATATTCCTATGTTAGAATCAATAGTGTTGATGTTAGCCACAACATTCCCAGCCATTCCTAGATTCTCTACACTATGTATAGGATTGAATACAGGAACGGGTGCTTCTGGGCTCAGCCTTTTGCATTCCCCATATACAAACACATCATGGCAGAGCTCACCTATTACCACTATCTTTTTCATATTCTAGTATTGATGTGGTGGACATATTCTCCACCCTGTCAAAGTAAACAATTTTGTTTATAAATTCCGATCCAACAATCCTCTTATTCCTGTAGTCAGATCCAATCACCATCACATCTGGTTGATAAAGTTTAATCTCATCTATGAGCTCCTGCTCACCACCAAACCCCACCACCTCGTCTACAAAGCGTAGAGATTCTAACATTTCCTTTCTTGTGCTAAAACAATTAAAGGGTCTGTTGGGACCCTTTAGCTCTTTTATTCTCTTGTCTGTATCTATCCCCACTCTAAGGTAGCCCATAGCTGCTGCATGTTTAAGAAGCTTAATGTGTCCTATATGCAGGATGTCAAAAGCTCCATTCACCCATATTCTCATATCTCTTCTATTCTTTTTGTTTTATCACATATCATTAGGTCGTAGGCAGGTTTATGATTCATCACCACCTTTGAGTATTTACAGTTCCAATCGTACAGCTGTTTGGTTGTCAGCTTTGTATAATCAACATCTGACCTTTGACCTCTAGCTGTGTAATATACTATCTCATGTCCCTCATCATACAGTTTATTTATCTTAGCTATGTTCTCATGGATGGGAACACATTCACTGTATTTATTACCATCTGTGTGGCATATTGTGCCATCAATGTCTACATATATTGTTAATCTCCCTTCCATATTCTATAGCTGTCTGAGTCAAAGTGTTGTGTGCTCACCTCAAATATCTCCCCATCCTTTAGAGCCTCAAGCTGATGTGGTTGTCCTGGGTATTGTGTAACAACATCTCCAACAGCCAAACGAGTGGAAAGCTCTGTCCCCTGATTAGTATCTATCCATCGGTAGATGAATGTTCCTTTGTTTACATACCATGTCTCCTGTTTGAGTAGGTGATAATGCATAGAGAACTTACATCCAGCCTTGAATACTAGTAGCTTACCACAATACTTTTCAGAGTTATGAATAATAAGCTCATGTCCCCAACCCTTGGCTATCTTACACTCAGGACACTCATGAACGTTATTCACCATATGCCCAATTGTATATTGTGGTATAACATTCTTTTACAGACGTAGCAGAGGTGTTAAGTTGCATAACCTGTTCATCATCTCCAGGTTTATCAAAATCTCCTACATGGAATCCTTCTCTTCCTCTCTCACCATCATAGTGTAAATATACCCATCTTACATTAGGTGTTAAACTGTTCAGGTAGTCTCTAGCTTCTTTATAAGGATAGACTAGAGATAGGGTTACACTCTTACCTACACTGTTGAGATAGTGAGCAATGTCACTAGCCCTATTTAGGTTCTTGATTCTTCCTTCCCTAGAGTAGTCTTTGTTTTCAAAAATCTTTCTAAGTTGGTCTCCATCAATGTTAACATGACCTGCAAACTGGTTTGCTAATGTTGTCTTACCACTGTGTGGCTGTCCGAATAATACTATAATCATTTGCTATATCTGAATTGATCAAAGAACCATTTGTAGTTTGTGTAAATCCAATCTGTTACATCCTTACCAAGGAGCTGCTTAGCTCTAGACTGTACAGGCTCAAGTTTCTTTCTAATCACGTGGTCACCAAACTGACCATACACTTCATCATCTTCCTTAGTCACTTGCTCAATGTTGTCAAAGTCGTGCTTGAAATATGGGATGCCAAGGTATTGATATATCCTTGTCATCTCTGTCTCAGGATAGAGACATAGGTCTTCAAACTTAACAAAGAGTATTTTGTCTGCATATCCTAGTCTAAAGAGCTCACCCAACCTCTCGATAGCAAGACCAATAGGTTGAGATTGTGCCCAGATGTCTATACGTTTAGGAACTGTTGTTCCAGTCATCTGTGCCCAGTTGAGAATAGCATTAGCCTTATCAGGATGCTTTCTATAGTTGTTTTCCATAGAAGCAAATACATCTCTGAGGTCTCTCACCATGCATATGATCTTTGGATCAGGTTGAACAAAGTTAAGGAAGTCATAGTGTATACCCCATCCACGAGATTTATCAACAACATACTTCTTATCTGTAATAGCATTGTAATAAGCGTCCATGCCATGTTTACAGAAAGCTTGAAAAGCTGTTTTCATTACCTCTGGATCTTGTGCTTGAAACTCAGGAGAGTCTGTGTAATTAGCCCTGGCTGCAAACACAAGCTCAAGCACACCACTTGTAGGTGTAGCATATACGTCTGGGTTCTGTGCTAATATGTTCTGCAATAACGTAGACCCAGCTCTTGGAAGTGAGCTCTGATAGAATATCTTCTCCATATTATTTTTGGTTTTTAATAGATGCAATCACCTTATCAACGTCAAACATCTCAGACTCATTGTTGTAAGGAAACTCCAATAGGTTTCCAGAGATGTCAAACTTCTGAAAATAAGAATGTTTAAGCTCAGGTCTTTTGGTAAATGGGTTGGCTAGAATGTTATCATGTACATCATATCCAAACACCACAGGTGTGTTAGCTACCCAAAGCACTGTAGAAGGTTTGTTTAGAGCAGCAGCTGTGTGCTGACCAAAGCTGTCCATGAGCAAACGTTTGTCACTGAGAGATACAAGAACAGCTAGCGCTCTGAAGTTATCTGTAACAGGAGTGGTAAATTCATATCCTATTTGATCCTCACGCCTTATGTGTACAATGTTATGTGTGTTCTTAAACTCTTCTATAACAGCCTGTACAATGTTTGTAGGAATATCCCTAGCCCATGAATATCTAAGCTCTTGTCCCTGCGCACCACCATTAGTTTGTATAAGGAGGATGGGGGCATCAGAGTTAAACTTACTAGAGAAGAATGTTTTCTCTCTTTCTGTGATGTATATCTTTGGTGTGACATCCTCAGGAGCCTTGATGTTAAACATCTCTGCCCAGGTTTTGGACAAATGTTCATTCTGCAATAGATGTGCTGTTTCTAGGTAGGGATCGTGTGCAAGCACCTTGAACTCCTTGTTCTCAATAAAGTCTTGATAGAAGTATTGGGCTTGACCAAATGCAAATGAGCGGTCCACAAAGGGGTTGTTTAAAAACACCTCTGGGTAACCGCTCATTACAATTAATTGACTATCAGGATGTTGCGCCTTGATAGCTTCACATACAGATGTTGCCAGTATGCACTTTCCTATACCACCATTGATTTGGAATATAATGTTCATATGTAGGGTTTATACAAAGGTAAAACCTACAGATTACACTTCCAAATTAATGTTTATTTAGCCGTTGTTGTGCTAGTGGTAGTGATATTCTTAGTGGTAGTGGTCGTTGTGGTAGGAGGAACATAAGCAAGTACGCCATCTGCCAATGCATCTAACAAAGATTGATCTAAGTCAGCTGCCTGAACTCTGAATGATTCTACGTTAGGTTCATTAGGAAGCCAGTCAGAGAAAAGACCATCAAAGTTGTTGATAGCATGGAAAGTTTTAGGACCTGTATATCCTGCAGGTTTGTTGTTCCATACATCATTCACTACAGCATCCACTTCAGCCTGAAAAGCTGATATAGGAGCCTGTACGTTCTGTGTGTCAGAGATTGCTTGCACAGTTCCAAAACCGAAAATGTGAAGAGTGTTCCAAGAATTTGCCATTGTTTATTGTTTTATTTTACAAAGTTATTAAAAAGTTTTGAATTATTTAGATACAATCACCGCCTGTTGTACAGTTTGTTCCTAAAGCTACAAGTGTAAAAGCAGGAACAGGACCACCTGCACAGTTTGTACCATAGCTAACGAAGTAGTTATTACCTTGACCTCCCTGTACACATATATATATTTGAGAAGCCGCAGCACAAGTTAAACATTCAGGAGTTGTTGTGCTTCCACCACACTCGTAGAAAGATATTGAAATATCAATATTGTCATCGTTGTAAAGAACATAACATTCACATGGGAGAGCGCAAGGTGTTAAATTCTGAACAGTTGAGCCTGAGTTTGGATAGGTGAACGAGTATGAAGATCCAGCAATAATCACTTTATAATACTGACCACATCCTCCTGTATCTCCATACCAAGGATTGCTACATGCTGAATCATAGAATAGTTTCATCCCGTTTGCAAATGATGAAACAGGACTGTATAGTGTTATAGTGAGAGTGTTACCACACGCTATGTCACCACTTGCAGCACCTCCCTCAATATAAAATCCATCATAGTAACAAGCTTCCTCGTAGTAGATGGTGTAGGCATAACTTATTGGTCTGAGGTTGCTTTTTACAACAAGCTGGTTGCTTGCTTTAGCTGCATATGGACCATATGCGGTATCAATATTTGCATATGTGGAAGCATCTGTTTTGGTGATTTGTTCTTGGCTTGCAGGAATAGCTGCAAGAGCAACAAAATAACCATTTGTCACAGCATCCTGCAGATTGTTAAACGATACAGTTTGGTTATTTGCTATTCCTACCCAAGACATGATGATAGTTTTTTGATTATATCCTCAAGCTGTGTGATGCGTTCCTCAAGTTTAGTTATTTTATAGATGTGCACCTGATGGTAGTCTACGTTATAGTAGCCCTTCTCATCTGTTCTGATTGTATGAGGAAGCACTTCCTTCACGTTCTGTGCAGAATATCCTATGTTAATAACACTTGCGTCACCTTCTTTCCATTTGAAATAGATAGGATTGATGGAGTCACAAGATCCTACAGTGCAATGAATATCCTTCAAACGCTCGTCAGAAGATTCAAAATATGCAACTGCCCACATACAAGACGTTGCACAAAAGTTATTCCAATAAAAAGTAGATGAGCAAGTTCCTGATATTCCTACACCTCCACCACCTGAACAATTTCCTGATATTACATTACCGCATCCACCAAGTACTGAAGAATGATTTCCTGAAGCTGTGTTACTTCTACCTCCTAACACCCCTGAGCATATCCCTGATGCTGTGTTTGCTTGACCACCAACTACTACTGAGTATGTACCTGATACTGTATTAGCACCACCTGTTAATATACCTGATTCTGTATTTGATGATATTTGGTTACTATAACCACCTGCTATGACGTGGTAAGAGCCACCTACTATTCTATTGTTATAACCACCACCAATTGTATTTACAAATCCTGTAGTGATACAGTTTAAATATCCACCACCAATTGTATTACATCCTGATGATGTACCACATATTCTATTACCTTGACCACCACTAATTACACCTCTTGCACCTGATGAAATAATATTTTCGTCTCCACCACCAACAAAGCTATATGTTTGTGTTGCTTGGTTAGCATATCCACCTCCGATAAATGAGTTATATCCTGATGCAGTGTTTGTTTGACCACCTGCAATGGTAGATTTTGTACCAGATGCACTATTTGTAATACCACCACCCACAGTGGAACATGCACCTGATGCTGAATTTTGCTGACCTCCACTAACTGTTGATGCGTTTGATGTTGATGAGTTTATACAACCACCACCAATAACAGCCATATATCCTGTAGCACTATTATTGTAACCACCTGAAACTGTACCATAAGCACCACCTGCTCTACTATTAATACCACCTGAAATAGTATCTCCTGTATTTGTAGCACAGTTTGCACCACCACCACCTACCGTTGCTCTATCTCCTGAAGCTACATTAGATAAACCACCACTTACTGTTGAACGATAGCCTGACGCAGTGTTAGCACAACCACCTCCTACAAAAGAAGCTGTACCCGTAGCACCGTTAGATTGTCCACCTCCTACTCTTGACTTATTTCCACTTGCACTATTCGATGCACCACCTCCAATAGAAGCATCGTATGTACCACTTGCTGTGTTACTATAACCACCACTTACGGTTGAAGTAGTACCTGTAGCATTATTACTTAGACCTCCCGCAGCAGTGCTGTATAGGTTTGCCCTATTATTATAACCTCCTCCAACTGTTGAACAAATTCCATAAGCGCAGTTTGCTCTACCTCCACCTACAAATGAATTTAGATTGGATGCAGAATTTGATTGACCTCCTACAACCGCAGAACCATTACCTGAAGCTACGTTACCATTACCTGCACCAACAAAAGAACAATAGCAACTTGCTGTGTTAAAACTACCTCCTCCAACAAATGAAGCATAAAATGATGCAGTATTTTGGAATCCACCTACTACTGTTGACCTTGAAGCTGATGCAGTATTTGAACATCCTCCTCCGACTTTAGAATAAGTGCCTGAAGCCGTATTACCTCTACCACCACCTATAGCAGATGCTCCCCCCGAAGCAGTGTTCCCATTACCACCTGCAACTGCACCACAACCTCCTGAAACGACATTGAATGTACCTGCTCCAATAAAGTTTGCCCAAGCTGAGGTAGTGTTTCCTACACCACCTGCTATAGTTCCATAATAACTACCTGATATAGTGTTTGTATTACCTCCTCCAATAAATGCAAGACCTGAACCTCCTATACAGTTAGAACTACCACCAACAATTGAAGAACGACCTGTTGAAGCTGTAATTATATTACCATATCCACCGCTTATACTATTACAAGCAGTAGACGTAGAGTTACCTCTACCTCCTAAAATACTTGATGTATTACCACTTGATGTGTTATTACATCCCCCAACAACAACTGAATTTTGTCCCGATGCGGTGTTTGTACATCCTCCACCAAGAAATGATATATTACCACTTGCGGCATTTGCTTTACCACCTACCATTACAGCACAGTCACCACCTGCTGAACTTATACTACCTGCACCTACAAAAGCATA
>Ga0214168_1000403_pt1 | contig 17505 bp, 14 predicted proteins | sample LakMenepilimnion_FD_153002 | JGI IMG/M metagenome (GOLD analysis project Ga0214168, IMG submission 153002) | Freshwater microbial communities from Lake Mendota, WI - Practice 29OCT2010 epilimnion v4 | ecosystem: Environmental > Aquatic > Freshwater > Lake > Epilimnion/Euphotic zone | place: Lake...
ACGCCATCACCCTTTTTCTTAATGGCATCAATCATAAAGCCGCCAGTTTCGTTACCTGTACCAAGGTTGACGTGCTGGCTATTAAAATCGTTATTACCAAATATTGCGCTTGCACTTCCAGCAAAACCATTGCGCGGCACAGGCTTAGTCACAAAGTTAATCATACCGCCTACAGTTTGTGGGCCATATAAAACCTGACCTGATCCTTTGACCACTTCAATGCGGTCAACACGGTCAAGCGGCGTTGAATAGTGAGCAGAGGGGTCTCCGTAGGGCGCTAAATGAAGAGGCACCCCATCCTCCATTAGCAATGTACGTGATGTTCGACGAGGATCCAAACCCCTAATGCCTATATTTAAAGCAAAACTCATTGGATCTTCAGCAGTTACAAAATTAACGCCTGGAACTGCATTTAAAGCCTCTTTAACAGAAAAGGGCTGTTTCTCTATGAGCTCTTTTTCATCAACTACGTTAAAAGAGCCTGGCACTGACTCTAGCCTATCTGGCAAAATTCCGGTAACAGTCACAGCTTTCAATTCAATCGACTGCGGATCTGCTGCATAAGCTAACTGTGCAAACGCCAGTGGCAATAGTGACGCTATTACTCGTTTTTTGAATCTCATGACTACCCTCACTTTTGTGATAAAGTAAAAATTATCAAGCTAATTCAAAATCAGACCTATGCCACAAGTTCACTTTTTTATACGGGAGAAACTCCCGTATTTTCATGCTACTTAGCAAGCGTTTTTAATTTGGGAGAAAACCTGACTTTAGCCAATCGCTTGTTTGCAAAAAATGTTCGGATAGTTTGCCAAAACCAGCCTATCAAAATAAAAACCGCCGCAACCAAGCCAAATATCCAGCGGGCATCGCGATCGGCCATGGCTTGTTTTTGATAGTCATGATTTTTAAGCGCATTGACTGCATCGGCAGGTTTATTGATGCGCACTAATTCAAATCCTGATGCTTGCGAAAGGGCTTGCATAAAGGTTTTATTAAATGAGGAAATATGCTCGGTAACTTCGTCTAACATGCCCGCTGGGGCTTGCTCGCCTTTGGCTAGGGCGCGCACGGTGGGGAGTAAATTGGGGTGATTGCCTTCTAATACCGCATCTTCGCGCGTCCAATAGCCAACAATTTCATCTTTTTGATTCAGTTTTGGAATCGGTTGCAAGGCATCGCCGCCCACACCCAGCAACACGCCTTTAATTTTGCCTCTAAGCTTAGCAAGGTCTGTCACAATGGGGGCGGCGCGTTGTGGCATTTCGTCGCCATCGGTAATCATCACTAGATTAAGTTTTCTTTTTTGCGCTTCTTTGATTGATGCGGTTAATGCGTTAGTCACCCAAGAGTCGCCAATCCAACGCATGCGCCTATTTAAACCAGAAACCACTTGTTCTATCGCAGGGAAGTGTCGACAAACTTCTAGTGGTTCAAAAAGCACTAGCGATTCATCGCCCGCAAACAAAGCCACTGAAACGCGCGAGCCGCAAGGCAGGCTTGCCATACTCTCACGCACTGCTAGTTTCGCCAAGGTCAGGCGATCGGTTTGCGGCTTGGGATAATTCACATCGCGCACATTCATGCTCTCGCTAATATCAATGATAAATAGCGTATCTTGCACCACGCTTTTGAGTTGCATTTGTGGCTCAAACCAAACAGGTAACAGCACTAAACCCGCTAAAAAATAACAAATTGCGCCATTTTGTATAGCATGACGTAGGTGTACGCGGAAATGTCCCCACCAGTGTTTTAGGTTATGGTGCATTAAGGCAAACCTCTGCGCGTATTATCTTTCATCAACGCTGTACCATTTTGCTGATACGGTTGCAAGCCTATGGTGCCATCTGGCGAGTTTTCATAGCCTTCGCCGCGTTTTTCTGGGCTGAGTCTGTCGATTAACTCTAGGTTATAGCGTGCATCGTACATATCTGGTTTAATGCGCAACGCCTCTTTATAGGCTTCTCGCGCCAACAATACACGCTCGACTGCACGGCGATGCGAGCCACCATGTTCGATATTAGTAGAGGCAATCGCTGATTCAAAATGGATATTGGCAATGGCGTATTTGGCACGTGCGCGTAACGCGGGATCTTGTGTTACCTCAGCAATATTGAATGCCTTTGCAGCTTCAATCGGTCTGTTGTTGCTCGCTAACAAATAACCAATGCTGTATGCGTGCAAATATTCATCATTCTTCAAAGGCTGTTTAAGAATGGATTTGTTGTCATAAGCCAAGTTAAGTTGATGCGCTTTCCACCAACAACTCAATTGGTTTCCAGCTGTCATCAATAATAATGTCGTTAGAACTAATAAAGTGTTTGGTAGTTTTTCTAGTAAATATTGACGTAATTTATGTGACAATTTCATACTTTTATTCTCAAGTTTATGGCTTCCACGCCTTAATTTCAATCTGCTTTAACCAAAACAACATGCCTAATAACAGCATGCTCAGCATGTAAAAATAAATTGCGTAGTCTTGGCGTGGTAAGCGGTATTCATAACGGGTTGGTTTATTCGTTGCACGACCAATCTCGGCTACCGCGTGCTGCAAACCGGCCTCACTATTCACTTCAAACGCTTGGTAGGGAATATCTAACTCTTCAAACAAACGATTCATCGCTGAATTCTGATTCACATCTAGCTGTGCAGATTCTGCATTGGTGACAATTTCGTTATCGCCTGCGATCACGCTGTCTAAGATATTTTTATCTACACCCGCATGTACATACACCCAAATTAATTGAGCACGGGTTTGCTTAAATTGATTTTTTAAGATTTCTCTATCTGCGGGTTCAATCACAGCATCACCATCAGACACCAGCATAATCAGGCGTGTTGCGGTAAATGGTCTACCGTTAAAGTAATCCAAGCCCATCGCCAAAGCACGGTTTAACGCAGTAAAACCTGAACTATTACTTTCTGCACTTTTAAGTGCAGCTTTAGCAATTTCTCTATCAGATGAAAGTAGTGCAACACTTATGGGGGCAGCGTTAAACGCAACGATGCCAAAAGTATCGGCAGGGCGTTGATCCATAAATTTAAGCAATACTTTACGTGCTGCTTCAATTTTACTGACAGGCTTGGCATTGACACTTTGACTATCGCTTTGCAAATTTTCAGACATGCTGCCGCTTCGATCTAGCACCACGACAATTTCTGCGCCTTCGCCAACTTTAATGACCGTACCACCCTCAGTAAAAGGCGCGGCAGCCGCAATAATCAAGCAAGCTAACGTCAACACTGCCAAAGCACGTACGCCCCAGCGTAGCCAATCTGACATAAAGTCTTTGGGCCAATCTTCTAAGCCTGGAAAACTAAATTGCTTAACGCCATAGGAAATTAGCGGCAATAAGGCTAAGGGTAGCAGCCATAACAATTCTGGTTTAAAAAAATGTAATGCGTTCATTGCTTAAATTTGTGCTGCACGATTTAAGATTGAAGCAGACTTGTAACGCCCATTCTTATTGGCTTGCCTGCGTGATACTGGTCTGCGAGATAAACGTTCAGCCATCGCTGAACGTTTAATCCAACTTAAAGTGTCTATGACAGAAATATTGCGGGTACTTGAATTGGTGTTTTTCTCATAAAATGTTTGCCATGACGCATTAAAAAACTGTGTAATCGCCGATTTTTCTGCTGCTAAATATGGACATTTTTCAAACAGCCTATCCAAAGTGTTTGGGTATAAACTTTGTCCAGCACTGTTAGCTAACCCTGCATGAATGGTGCGTAAGTTTTCAACTGTAAATACTTGCTCTATTTTTTTCTGACGTAACTTTTGTTGGTCTAACTGGCGTGCCAATTGCGTCATCGGCCCTGGATTGCGCGGCAACCATAAAATTTTATCTTGCAACCAAAGCCAAAGCGCGACGCACAGCAAACCTAAGCTTAAAAATATAATTGCAAACATAAGTGGCATGCGTTCATTAAAACGTAAAGGCGGCGCATGAGGGCGGTGCGTATTCTCTGTAATTGTTGGAGGTAGCACGGGAGATAAATTAAAACCTTGTGCAGGAATCGTAATGGCTAAAGGTTTGACTAGTGACTTATTATTGACAGACTTTGCAGTGTCATCTTTCGTTGACTCACCTTTAGTAATTTCTGTAGGTGGAATGGTTTGCAGTTGTATAGCAGGTATTTTTAGCGTTTGCGCATGCTCCACTGTGCCAAATATCTGCCAAGTAAAATTGATGCTGATTTTACTACTACCATCGCTATTTTTACTTTCAGTCATTGAAGCATCACGTAAATCTAACCAATTATTCACAGGGCCTTTTAGCGGCACGCTGTTAGTGTCAAATACTAAACCTTTGGCTAAATTAAACTCAGCATGCATGGCAATCATATCGCCTAGTGTATAGCCGTTATTGCGCATGGTAACTTTGACTTTTTGCCCTGTTACGGCTGGCGTTGCAACGGTAGCTCCAGCGAATACGGTTTGCAAGAAAAGCGACAAACACAGTAGCAATACAACTCTTATTTTCATTACGCGCTACGCTCCATAAAATACTTGGTCAAAAGTGCCGTACTAAACTCACCCTTTACCACAAACGGCTTGCCGCCATACATGCGACAAGCATCTTCAACATTGCTTATATGTTGCGCGCGTAGGTCTTCCATCTGTTTTTGTAAGCTAGCCCGCATCCACACAAATTGCCCTGCGCCATTTTCAGCATCACGCAAAATGGCAATGCCGCTTTTGGGTAATTCGTCTACTTCTGCGGGGTCTTGCAACATCACTGGCACTACATCGTGGTGGCTGAGTTTTTTTAATAACAGTTTTAATTTACCCGCTGGCCAACGGAAATCTGACACCACAAACACCAAACAACGCCGTTGAGGTAGGTAAGGTATCGCTGAGAATAAACCATCCGCATGCTTGCCTTGGGCTTTAAGTTTTGCAAAATGGTGATTCACCCATAACCATGCGCCACGATTGGCTTTGGGCGGCAACATACATTGTTTATTGAGGGTTTCACCGCCCGCAAACAAACCGAAAGCATCGCCTGAACGATAGGCTGAAAGTGCTAGTTGCGAGGCGATTTTTTGCGCCACGTGCAGTCGATTCACCTTACCGACATAACCCATAGAAGCGGAAGTATCGACCAACACGATGACTTTTAATGCCGAATTTAAGTTGAAATCGCGCACCCAAATGTTTTCAAATGGGTCGCGCAAACTGGCACGTAAATCTAGCCGCCTTGGGTCTGGATGATCGCGCAATAACACCACAGAACGAAGTTGATCGCCAATGCCCGCCACAACACCTCGACTCGCCCCAGGCTGATAACCTGAAGGCCGCCAGCGGACGTGATAATGAATTAAAGGTTGCTGCGCCATAATTGCTTTAGGCTAGGATTAAGGAGTAGGAACACTATGCAAAATTGCTTGCGTATAAGCTTTTGCCAGCCAGCTACGTTGCAACTCATAAATCGGCGTAAAAAATACCCGATGCGCCACCACTTGATGAAATACGGCCGCCACATCTTGCGGCGCAAGCTCTAATCGACCATCCAGCCAAGCTGAAACCTTGGCCGCACGTACTAACATACTCGTACCACGCGGCCCCATGCCAGCAATCATCAACTCATCCATCTCTACATCCGGTAGTTGAATGCCGTAATCTTGCGGGCGATGCGTGGCTTTACGTAAATGCTCGACAAAATCTTGCACCGCTTCGCCAGCCGTGACTGAATTTTGGATCACAGGTGCAAAGGGCGTAAGCGCATCAAAGCCCACATTGCCTGCGGTGACTTGTTCTATCAGCTTATCAGTATCGTGAAAACGCGAATCAAACGTGAGCGCTTTATGTACCGCGCTATCATTCGCTGGGTTGATTTCTAGTTCCATTAAAAAGCGGTCCCGCGCTGCGCCTGGCAGCTCAAACGTCTCTTCTTTTTCAACTGCGTTACGGTCTGCAAACACTAAAAGGTGTGGAAAGTAATATTCTTTATTAAACGCCGTCACGCTACGCTCTGCCATCACACGCAACAACAGCGAATGCACTTGTGGGCGCGCACGGTTAATTTCATTAAAAAAGAATACGGAGAGAGATTCACCTTGCGCCAGAATTGGGCCAGGATCCACACGTGGCTTACCATCTTGGTCAATATAAGTGTGATAGATTAAATCTTGCGGCATCAAATCAATCGTACCTTCAATACGCTGATAGCCACCACCCAACCCACGTGCCGCCGCACGTAATAAGGTAGTTTTGCCCACACCTACATTACCCTCAAGCAATACATGCCCACGCGAAAAAATTGCGATCACTAAAGATCTTATCGCAGGCGCCAAACCAATGAGCGTACTATTCAACTCTTTTTCATAGGTTAAAGCGCGATTTCGCCAATCTTCAAGCAAGATTTCCGACATAGTAGCCCCTGAAATTTTTTAGCCCAATGTTTAACCGTATTAAAAAAATAAATACGTGACTAGATTTATTAAGTGGCTCTATTACACGCTAAAGACAGATTTTAATTTAGGGATAAATTCCCGATTTGTACTGGGATATTGGCTACGTAGAGCAGTCCATTTTAGCTATTTTAATGGTCAAAGTGCTCGTTTTTGTTGAGACTTAAAGCAGATTTAATTGTTGTTGCTTTTTAACTAATAACAAGCTTGGGGTAAATTCATGGCAATTTGGTGAATCGTTCCCTTATCAGCCCAACGATGGGCCGCTAAAATTACACCTAGTTAATATCCAAAGTTAACTAGCAATAAGTTAAAAGCCACGCAAGCAATTTGCGTGGCTTTTTTTTCACATATTAATGCGTAACCGGCTTAACGTCAGCAGGCAACTTTGCCTGCCAATTGCTCGCTGCCAGTTTAGCAGCGGCAATATCCTCCGCCTTCATAGTTTTAGCCAGCGTATCCGCCGCTAATTTTGCACCTTCATGATTTTGCTTGGCCGCAAGCTCAAACCACATATAAGCTTCTTTCGCATCTTTTTTCACCGCGATGCCATCGCGGTACAGCATACCCATTTCATATTCTGCTTTGTGGTGACCTTGCTCAGCAGATTTGCGTATCCAACTTTCCGCCATTTTTACATCTTTTTTAATGCCGTTACCATCTAAGTAATTTTTACCTAAAGCCAACTGTGCTTTATAGTGATTTTGCTCTGCGGCCTTACGATACCAATCACAAGCCAGCTTACCGTCTGGCTTAGTACCACGGCCCACGGTATAAAGCCTACCAAGTGCAAATTGTGACAAAATATGGCCTTGCTTTGCTGCTTTTTCAAACCATTTGAACGATTCCACATCGTCTTGCTTCATACCTTGCGCTTGCGCATACATCACGCCTAAGTTGTATTGCGCATCCTGATGCCCTTGTGCACCTGCTTTTTTGTACCACTCTGCGGCCTGCGCGTAGTCTTGTTTGACGCCTTGCCCTTCATCATACATCATGCCCATAATGTGTTGTGACTGCTTATCGCCTTTATCTGCCAAAGGTTTGAATTCTTTAAGCGCAGTGGCAAAATCACGTGCCATAAAAGCCGCTTTGCCTTCATCAAAGCCTGCAAAGCTTTCACATGAAGCAAACGCCATAAATGCAACCAACATGCTGTTAAGTAATTGTTTTTTCATAATTTCCCTTTGTTAAAATTTGGTTACCCTTCAACTAAACCATGACGTATGGCAAAACGCACCATATCTATAGGGCTCGTTACGCCTAATTTCTGTTTAATCATAGTGTAATAATTGGCCACTGTTTTTTGGCTGATTTTAAGCATTTCAGCCACTTCTTCCACCTTCTTACCTTCTGCCAATAATCTAAATACCTCAAATTCCCTGCCTGAAAGTTGATGAATCGGGTCATCCTGCCCCGATAGTGTTTCCAGTGCTATTTTTTGCGCTACTTCTGCACTTAAAAAGGTTTTTCCATTGGCGACTTCTAACACTGCGCTCGTTAAATCTTCAGCTGCACCAGTTTTGGTGACATAGCCCTTTACCCCAGACTTGATGGCTTGAGAGGCAAATGATGCGGTTTCATGCATCGAAAAAATGATGATTTTAGCCGTTGGATAGCGCTTAATGATGCGTCTAGCAGATTCTAAACCACCCATGCCAGGCATGGATATATCCATCACAACAATATCTGGCTTCAACTCCCCATAGCACTGATAAGCTTGTTCGCCAGAGTCAGCTTCAGCAATTACTTCTACCTGTTTATTAAGCTCCAATAATCGACGCAAGCCGGATCTAACTACAGCGTGGTCATCTACCAAAATCAACTTAATGGTCATCATCAAGCTGCGCTTTCAGTCATACTCACTTGTTTGGGTAATTTAATCATAATTCGGGTTCCTTGGCTTATGGCTACTTGACTTACAGTTCCTTGATTTGCAACGTTAGGATTTCCAGTGTCATATTTTTTAGATGATTCAATTTTCATCTCACCCATCAAACCTTGAATACGCTCATTCATCCCCGCCAATCCAAAACCTTCTGCTGTTACTGTTGGGTCAAAACCCACACCGTCATCCTCAATATGCAAATACAGAAATTGCTCATCTTGTTTCACATTAATGGTCACTCGGCGTGCGTTTGCATGTTTAGCAATGTTGGTTAAACACTCTTGCACCACCCGGTAAGCGGTAATCGACACAGAATCATCAATAGGTCCAATATTGCTCACGATATTCTGAATAATGTTTACGTTTCTGCAACGTTGCCGCCAATGATGTATGAGTTCGCCCAACGCCAAACTAAGCCCCAATTCATCCAACGCGCGAGGTCGCAAACGCTGTAGTATTTCATGCACCATGTCCATCATTTGGCGGGTTACGCTACTTATGGCCTGTGCGCTTTCTTTTGCTAGGGATAATTTTCTACCATTTAAAATGGCGCTAGCATCCACATGAATCGCCGTTAAATACTGGCCAATTTCATCATGAATATCTCGCGACAGGCTTTTACGTTCATCTTCTTGCAAGCGGATTATTTGCTGCGTTAAACGGTGATTATTTTGTGTGCTACTTTGCAATGTGTCCGCCATTGCATTAAATTTTTGACCTATCGCGTGAAGTTCTACTGGCTTAAAGTCAGGTAGTCTGCTAGTAAACTGCCCTTGCTCCATTTGCGTCAAAGCATCTAAAATTCTATCGACTGGTTTAAATGTATATTTCACCGCGAAATAAACTAACACGTTGATCAACACAAAAAATACAGCCGCCAACCCAAGTAGCCCAATGGTATCATCCCATACTTCTGCAATCTCATAGCTTGGGTCTGGCGTAACCACCAACTCGCCCACATAACGCCCACTTAAAATAATATTTCTAGTTTGCTTTTGCATGTCCGACCCTGACAAGCTCATTGCATTTGTAAACCAATTCGGGGGTGAGTTCCCCTCTAACTTATGTTGCCTATTGCGATTGGTCTCACGCAATTTACCGTTAATATCGTAAAAATCTATTTTTAGATGCCTGATATTATTTAAACTTTGTAACCTGAAAATTGAGGTGCCATCGCTATTATTAATCCAGCCAAAATCAGAAGAATAATGCAGTATTTCAGCATCTAATAAATGTAATGCTAAATTTGCAGTAGAGGCAACCTCTGCACGTACGTCTTCGCTTGCATTTCTCACGACAAAAAATGCGCTTACACTTAATAGCGCAAGCAGCAGGCAGGTAATCATTAAATTTAGTTTAAGCTGAAGACTCATATAAGCGTATTTTCTAAGACTTACGTATAGTATAGATTTTTGATGACTTTTATCATGGGAAAAATTCCTGACCCTTGCTTTTACTTTCATGCCTGCTGAAAGTATATACAGTTGAGGGTGCCAAATTCATAATTTAGTACGTACTAAATTCTAAACCTAATGCAGGATAGGCAAGTTGCCGAGATTTGTCTAACAAATAGATGAATCTTAAAAAACTTAATCTTGAATGCTCAAAAATGGTCAATTTAAGTGCTGACAAAACCAGTCATCTCATAAAACACACCCTTGCCACAAGGCTTAATCTTTGGTCTTTAATCATATATAGAACGACCGGTATTGGCCCTTAGCCGCCCCAAATTATATAGATTAATTTGCTGAAAAGCAGACTGACATACGGCGAATTGCTGCACATCTTAGCCCAAGCGATTTCGCGGTGATTTTTAAGGTAAAATAACGCTTTATTTACGCTGCTTTATAAGGCTTTACCATGTCTCTGACCACGCTCAATGCCCTATCCCCTCTGGACGGCCGCTATCAAACAAAATTAGACGAACTGCGCCCTTACTTTAGCGAATATGCGCTGATTAAACACCGCGCATGGGTGGAAGTGGAATGGCTTAAAGCCCTAGCAGCAGCCAGCGAATTGACCGAAATTGCCGCGTTTAGTCCGGCTACCATCAAAGAATTGGACGCAGCGATTGCGAACTTCAGCGAAGCCGATGCGGCACAAGTCAAAACCATAGAAGCCCGCACCAACCACGATGTAAAAGCATTGGAATATTGGCTAAAAGACAAATTTGAGGCCAACCCGGAAATCAATAAAGCCAGCGAATTCATCCACTTCGCTTGCACCTCAGAAGACATCAACAACCTATCGCACGGCCTAATGCTAAAAACCGCTCGCGATGAAGTGATGTTACCCTTCCTTGCCAACTTAATGGCGCGCTTGAGAGAGCTTGCCACGCAACTGGCTGATCAGCCCATGTTGTCACGCACGCACGGCCAAACGGCTTCGCCTAGCACCATGGGTAAAGAGTTGGCCAACGTGCTGTACCGTTTGCAGCGCCAAGAAAATCAATTAAAAAACAACGAGGTGCTCGGAAAAATTAACGGCGCCGTGGGCAACTTCAATGCCCATTTAGCCGCCTACCCGGACTTTGATTGGGAGCAGTTTGCCGAGCGCTTTGTGCGTTCATTGGGCTTGACCTACAACCCCATGACAATACAAATTGAGCCGCACGATTACATGGCCGAGTTGTACGACAGCTTTGCCCGCATCAACACCATATTGATAGACCTTAACCGCGACATTTGGGGTTACATCTCCGTCGGCTACTTCAAGCAAAAAGTAAAAGCCGGTGAAATCGGCTCGTCCACCATGCCGCACAAAGTTAACCCCATAGACTTTGAAAACTCAGAAGGTAACCTAGGTTTGGCCAATGCGCTATTGCGCCACATGGCAGAAAAGTTGCCCATCTCACGCTGGCAGCGCGATTTGACCGATTCCACGGTATTACGCAATATGGGCGTGGCCTTTGGCTACACGCTATTGGCTTACGATGCCTGCTTGCGCGGACTAAATAAATTGGAAATTAACCCAGAAAAATTGGCGCAAGATTTGGATGCCAGTTGGGAAGTGTTAGCCGAACCGATACAAACCGTGATGCGCCGCTACGGCATCGCCAACCCTTACGAACAACTCAAAGAATTAACCCGCGGCAAAGGTGGCATCAATCAAGCCTCCTTGCATGCCTTCATTCAAGATTTGGCCATTCCCGCTCAGGCCAAACAAGACTTATTGGCCATGACCCCTGCTAGCTACATAGGCAAAGCAGTGGCATTGGCAAAACGCGGCTAACATGGCCGAGGTTTTAGTCCTTTATTATTCGCAAGGCGGCGCCGTTAGAGAGATGGCGCAACTTATTGCGCGTGGTATTGAGAGCAATGCCAACATCAAAGCGCGCATACGCAGCGTGCCTAAGGTGTCTAGCAATTGCGAAGCGACCGAGCCAGACATTCCAGCCAGCGGCGACCCTTACGTTGAACTCAGGGATTTGCAGGAATGCGTGGGCTTAGCCTTAGGCAGCCCTACCCGCTTTGGCAACATGGCCGCCGCCATGAAGTACTTTCTAGACAGCACGGTTAGCACATGGTTAAAAGGCGATTTAATCGGTAAGCCGGCCGCGGTTTTCACAAGCAGCGGCTCCATGCACGGCGGCAATGAAGCCACCTTACTCAGCATGATGCTGCCTTTGCTGCACCACGGCATGGTGATGGTCGGCATTCCCTATTCCGAAGCCGAGTTATCCGCCACCAAAACCGGTGGCACACCCTACGGCGCTAGCCATGTGGCCGGCGCCAATGATGATTTGGCGATCAGCCCGGATGAACGTAAACTTTGCCTGGCCTTAGGTAAACGTTTAGGCCAAATCGCTTTAAAACTGAGTGCTTGAAGAACCCATGATACGTACGCTAAGACTGGGGGCTAGCATCAGCTTGATCGCCCTGATAGCCTTATGCCTGGCATGGGAAACGGTGTTAGCGCCATTTAAACCGCATGGCTCGCTGTTAATACTTAAAACCCTGCCCCTGCTCTTGCCTTTGTTTGGCATATTGCATGGCAAGCGTTACACCTACCAATGGACCAGCTTGTTCATCTTGTTCTACTTTATGGAAGGCTCGGTGCGGGCTTGGTCAGACGTGGGCTTATCAGCGCAATTGGCGCTAGCGGAAGTGGGTTTGAGTGTGGTGTTTTTTTTCTGCGCTATCTACTACGCCAAACTGACGCGCAGCCAATAACTAGCGGGCTCGCTTAAGGAAAGAGCTTACCCGGATTGAGTATATTGGCCGGGTCAAAAGTCAGCTTCAGCGCCTTCATCAAATTCATGGTGGTGGCATCAATCTCACGCGGCACAAATGCCCGTTTAGCAATGCCCACGCCGTGCTCACCAGACAAGGTCCCTTGCAGTGACAAGACCAAACTAAACACCTCATCCAAGCATGCATAAGCGCGTTTTAGCTCATCGCCTTTATCAGGGTTGACCAATAAATTGACGTGGATATTGCCGTTGCCGGCATGACCAAAATTCACGTTAGCAATTTGGTATTGGGCGGCCAATTTCTCTAAGCCCGTTAACAGTTCCGGTAAATGCGATACCGGCACCGCGATGTCTTCATTGATTTTTTTAGGGGCGATGTCTTTGAGTAAAGGCGACAGCGCTTTTCGAGCGGCCCATAAAGCTTTGGTGTCTTGCGCGACCTTGGCTTCTATTAAGCCATCGACTTGACACGCTGCGAGTATGGCTTGCGTGGCTTCATGAATTTCTTGCTCGGCCCCGTCCACTTCTATCATCAAGTAAGCACGGGCATTGTCAGGCAATAGATTTTTATGGCGGCCACGAATCAGCGTTAGCGCACCGTTATCTAAAAACTCCAAGGCACTCGGGGTATAAGGTTGCGCCATGATGGCCGCAATCGCTTTAGCACAACTGTAAGTGTCGGCAAATTCAGCGGTGATGCCGCCCGTGTGTTTAGGCAAGGGCGTCAGTTTTAGCGTGGCTTCAACGATGACGGCCAGCGTGCCCTCGGAGCCCACTAACAAGCGGGTTAAATCGTAGCCAACCACGCCTTTACTGGTGTAACAGCCGGTTTTAATGATGTCGCCGTTGCCGGTCACTGCTTTTAAACCCAATACGTGGTCACGCGCCACACCGTATTTAACCGCATGCGGTCCGGCTGCACAGGTGGCTAAATTGCCGCCCACACTGCAATAGGCTGCACTGGACGGGTCAGGTGGCCAAAAGAAGCCCACGTCTTTAATGGCATCTTGCAACTCTTGGTTGAGCACGCCGGGCTCGACGATGGCCATGCGGTTATCTGGGTCGACGCTGAGGATGCGGTTCATGCGTTCTAAAGACAGCGCAACGCCACCAACTTCTGGCACGCTGCCACCGGCGGTGCCTGTGCCGCGCCCGCGTGGCACCACGGGGACGTTCTCGGCATTGCACAGCCTAATGACGGCTTGCACTTCTTCGGCATGGATAGGGAAAGCCACCGCCAATGGCGAGTGGAAAATGCGGGAATTGTCGTAGGCGTAAGCGTAACAATCCACCGGGTCGGTGTAGAGCCTGTCTTTAGGTAATAATTGGGCTAATTTGCCTAAGAAATCGGTGGCGGCCATTAAACAAGCTTATCTTTTTTTGATGTAGAGGTCGGTAATGGTACCCTCTTTCATCTCTGCCGCGAAGCAGACTGTTTCAGACAAGGTTGGATGCGGGTGTATGGTTAAGCCTAGATCATGCGCATCGGCACCCATTTCTATGGCCAGCACGGTTTCGGCTAGCAATTCACCGGCATTCACACCAACGATACCGGCACCGATTAAGCGGTGGCTGGTTTTATCAAATATCAATTTTGTGGTGCCTTCCGTGCGGCCAACAGAAAGTGCGCGGCCGCTGGCAGCCCATGGGAACGAGGCTTTTTCGTATTCTATGCCTTGGGCTTTGGCTTCGATCTCGGTCACGCCTGCCCAAGCAATTTCTGGGTCGGTGTAAGCCACGGATGGAATGGTCATGGCTTGGAATTGCACTTTATGGCCGGCAATCACTTCTGCTGCCACCTTGCCTTCGTGCGTGGCTTTGTGTGCCAACATAGGCTGACCAACGATGTCGCCTATGGCAAAAATATGCGGCACGTTGGTGCGCATTTGTTTGTCCACTGGGATAAAGCCCCAGTCATTAATGTTGACGCCAGCTAATTCGGCGCCGATGTTTTTGCCGTTAGGCTTGCGGCCGATAGAGACCAACACGCGGTCGTAGACTTGCACGTCCTTGGGTGCGGCTTCGCCTTCGAAACTCACGTGTATGCCGTCGGCTTTAGCATCCATGCTCACGACTTTAGTCGACAGCATGATGCTCTCGAAGCGTTTTTCCATGCGTTTTTGCAATGGGCGCACAAGATCACGGTCGCAACCTTGCACCAAGCCATCGGTGAATTCGACCACACTGACTTTAGAACCTAGGGCATCGTACACCGTGCCCATTTCCAAACCAATAATGCCACCGCCTATCACCAACAAACGTTTAGGAATGTCGGCCAAGGCCAAGGCACCGGTGGAATCCATGATGCGCTCGTCTGCCGGTGCACCAGGAAATTTAGTGGCTTGCGAGCCTGCGGCTACGATGGCGTAATCAAAGCTCACCGTGGTTAACTTGCCGTCGGCTGCCGTTACTGCGATTTGATTGGGGCCAGTAAATTTACCCAAACCTTGCACCACCGTCACGTCGCGTTGCTTGGCCATGGCGGCTAAGCCACCGGTTAACTTACCCACCACGTCATTGGCTTTCCAATGACGCAATTGCTCCAGGTCTATATTGGGCGATGAAAAACTCACGCCATGCTGCGCCGTTTCTTCGGCTTCGGTAATCACTTTAGCCGTATGCAACAGGGCTTTTGATGGGATGCAGCCTACATTGAGGCAGACGCCGCCCAAGGTGTTGTAGCGCTCAATCAGCACGACTTTTTTACCTAAATCGGCGGCACGGAATGCGGCGGTATAACCGCCAGGACCGGAACCCAAGACCACCACTTCGGCATGCACATCGGAGGCCGGCACGGCATTGGTGTTAGCAAGCGGCGCGGCACTAACCGGCGCTGCGGCTTGCGGCGCGGCAGTAGGTGCAGGTTCTGATTTTGCGGGCGCTTCGGCTTTAGCTGCGGGCGCAGACTTAGCCGCCTGGGCTTGGCTTTCAACTTGCATAAGCAAACTGTCTTTAGCGACTTTATCGCCCACTTTCACTGTCACGGACTTGACTATGCCCGCCACCGGAGAGGGTATGTCCATGGAGGCCTTGTCTGATTCGACGGTAATCAAGGAATCTTCTAAAGCCAGCTCATCGCCAACTTTTACCAAGACCTCGATGACATCCACGCTATCAAAGTTACCGATGTCCGGTACCAACACGTCCACTAAATTGCTCATGCTTACCCTTAGATAAATCTTAAATTCAGATAAAACTTAAATTAACCGCTGTTTTTTTAAAGCCATTGCCTAGAGCAACAAGCGACGTACGTCGCTCAACATCATGCGCATGTGGCTAGTGAAGCGAGCGCCATCAGCTCCATCCACCACACGATGATCGTAAGACAAGGACATAGGCAACATCAAACGCGCCTCAAATGACTTGGTCTTGGGGTCGTAAACCGGTTGCATACTGGAGCGTGACACGCCTAATATGGCCACTTCCGGGCAATTAATAATAGGCGTAAACATGGTGCCGCCTATGCCGCCTAAGCTGGATATAGTGAAGCAACCGCCCTGCATTTCCTCAACCTTCAATTTGCGTTCACGCGCTTTGGTCGACAAATCAGCCAAATCACGGGCAATGTCCAACACGTCTTTTTGTTGCACGTCTTTCACCACCGGCACCACCAAGCCATCAGGGGTGTCGCAGGCAAAGCCAATATTGAAATAGTTTTTCAATATCAAGCTGTCGCCATCGGGTGAAAGCGAGGCATTGAAGTTTGGGTAGGTTTTAAGGGCATTCACCGAAGCCTTAATCAAGAAAGCCAACATGGTGAGTTTCACGCCACGCTTTTCCGCATCGGCTTGCATGGATTTTCTGAAGTCTTCCAAATCGGTGATGTCGGCTTCATCAAATTGCGTGACATGCGGCGCCGTCACCCAATTGCGGTGTAAATTGGCACCGGATAATTTTTTGATGCGGGACAATGGTTTGGTTTCAATCTCACCAAACTTACTGAAATCAATCACCGGCATGGCCAATGTGGCTAAGCTACCGATACCGGCACCCATGTTTTCCGTGCGCGGTTTAGCCAATTCGGCTTTCACGTAGGCTTGCACGTCTTCTTGCAAAATGCGGTTTTTAGCGGCCGTGCCTTTTACCAATGCCAAGTTAACGCCTAATTCACGGGCAAATTTACGTACCGATGGGCTGGCATGCGACAAGGTACCGGCATCCACGACTATACTCTCGCCAACTGGCACAGGCTGATGCGCTGGCGCTATGGTTTTAGGCGGCTCGGGTGCGGGTCGGCTAGGCTCAGGAATGGCCACCTCCAACTTCACTGGCGCCGGGCTTGGCGGTTCTTTAACTGCTGGCATCTCGGGGATTGCCGCGTCAGCGGCTATATCGAGGCTAATGATTAAATCGCCCTGCGCGACTTTGTCGCCGACTTTCATTTTAACGGCTTTAACCACCCCGGCGTGTGGCGAGGGAATATCCATGGACGCTTTATCCGACTCCACTGTAATCAGCGAGTCTTCTTTTGCCACGGTATCACCGACTTTAACTAAAACGTCGATGACATCAACGCTCTCAAAATTACCAATATCGGGGACGAGTATGTCTTGTATGGCCATGGTTGTGTCCTTAAACTGTCGTTGGGTTAGGCTTGTTAGCGTCTAACTTGTATTTTTTAATGGCCTCGCTGACTTTGCTAGCCGGTAATTTACCCTCGTCAGCCAAGGCTTTCAGTGCCGCCACAACAACGTAATACCTATCCACTTCAAAGAAACTGCGCAAGGCTTCGCGACTATCCGAACGACCGTAACCGTCTGTACCCAAGGCAACAAACTTGCCAGGCACAAAAGCGGCAATTTGTTCAGCAAAGGACTTCATGTAATCGGTTGAGGCAATGGTCGGGCCTTGGGCGCCTTTCATGGCCTCAGCCACGTAACTTAAGCGCTGCGGTTTTTCTGGATTTAGCATGTTCCAACGCTCTGCATCCAAACCATCACGGCGCAATTCGTTGAAGCTGGTAACGCTCCACACATCGGCTGACACGCCCCAATCTTTTTCCAACATA
>Ga0214168_1000408_pt1 | contig 17454 bp, 15 predicted proteins | sample LakMenepilimnion_FD_153002 | JGI IMG/M metagenome (GOLD analysis project Ga0214168, IMG submission 153002) | Freshwater microbial communities from Lake Mendota, WI - Practice 29OCT2010 epilimnion v4 | ecosystem: Environmental > Aquatic > Freshwater > Lake > Epilimnion/Euphotic zone | place: Lake...
TTGAATTTAGTTAGATTGAATTTGGACGCAGTGATTGATGGCATCAAATCAAGAAGAACTCCCTGAGCTGCCCAATCTTGTGCGATACCAGCATCTAAGTAGAAAACATCATTAGGTGTCTTTGAAGCAAAACGGGCTGCCATTTGAGCACCGTGATCGTTATCGACAATCAAATTAACTTTGATTGTTGGATTTCTAGATTCGAAAGTTGCAACGGCATCTTTTAGGGCCGAAGTTTCAGATGGTGATGATCCCCAAGTTGAAACGGAGATAGTTGTTACCGCATCAGCAGCTACTGAAGATGGGGCAACTGAGATAGCCAAAGCAAGTGCCAGAAGGCCTGCTCCGATTGAGACTTTTTTCATTTTTCTCCTTAGTTAACAGTTATTTGAACGTTCAAATAATATGGATGGGGTAAACCCAATGCAATAGAAATTGGCTAATTTTGGATAACGAATGGGTGAAGATTCCAGCCCCTTTTTCTGTAAAAGGCTCACTTTCCGTTGTAAATCAAAGGTCAAGAGGCTAGATGGGAGGGAGGGGACTGTAAATCCCCCGGCTCTGTCTTCGAAGGTTCAAATCCTGCACCCGCCACCAACAGCTTTACTTAGCAGCACTCGATTTACGAGCTGCACGGGATAGGAATAGCGCAAATACCAGCGCTAAAACGATTCCAGTGTTTACGCCCATCTCAATTAGAGCGCGATTGAAATACTCAGTAGTTTTCTCTTTTTCCATCGTCAGAGATGCGCCAACTGTAAGAATGTGGCGAACTGCGGCAATAACACCAATAATCAAGAAGTTATCTAGAAATTTAGTAATTTTTACGAGTTCATTGATTTCAAATTCTGAAACTTAGTTGGTTCTTCGCAGCCCATTTCAGCGGTTTCAAATTTAGAGCTTATACGTGAGTGCCTACAATTAATTGAAATTACGAACTAAAATCTATTAATGATAAGTGCTTGATATAAATTAAATATGCAGATAGATAAAAGCAAAAAGGAAAACGACCTGCGTATTGCGATCGCAGAGAATTTATGGCTGAATTTCGAAGAAAAACCTGCAACAAAAATCGCTGTTATAGATATAACTAGAGGTATAGAAAGATTAAAGCTAGACCAACTAAATATATGTAAAGACAGAGAAGTGAATGAATTAAGCAAAATTATCAATAGCGAAGTTCCAGCAGCCTTATTTTGCGAAATATTAAAAAACAGCGAGAAAATTGGAATGGCTAAGAATCCTCCGCCTACTCCAAAAATGCCAGTCAGTAATCCGAGTGAAACTGCAAGTAAAAATATTACCGAGAACGAGGGTACCGATGAAGTTGGCTTGGGTAACTTCATTAAAAGAAGAATGGCTGCGAGCAACAAAATTGCAGAGTATCCAAGTGCGATTATTTTTTCGGGTAATGAAGCTGAAATTATTGTTCCCCATACATTTGAAAATAAACCAATACTCCAAATAGTTAAGGCTTCTTTCATTAGAACATCTCTTGTGCGCAATTTAGGAATCAAGGCGCTAAACGAGGCACACAAAGCCACAATTAGCGCAGCCCTAGATGCCTGATGTTGAGAAAAATTGAAAAAATAAACCAATGTTGGTACCGCAAGCATAGCCCCACCGGCACCGACGAGCCCAAGTACGGCACCAATAAAAGCACCTGAAAGTACAGCCTCAATTAGCAGCAAGGTTGCAGCCTGATTTCATCAAGAAACTATGCCATTTTTCCGTAGATTATTTATATAACTAATTGAGTAACCTAATTCCTTGAGAATCTCATCGTTGTCTTGTCCAAGGGTGGGTGCAAATTTATTTTCATTTTCATCCTCTTTATCTTGAGTATTTTTGAATCCGAGTCCGGTAGTGCGAACATCGGTAAATCCTGAATTAAATATGGTCGGATACCAATTAGATTTACCTTTAGCTAATTCTTCAAGGAATTCGCCTAATGTTCTTACTCTTGCCGCAGGGACTGCATTCTGATTCAAAACCACTTCCATCTCATAAGCAGATTTCAGTGCCAGAGCCTCTTGAAATTTATGTTTTATATACAAATAATTTTTTGCGATTACAAAAGCCGATCCAGGCGAATTAAAAGCTTCTAAATCAATTATATTTTCATCCGAGCATAAATAACTCAAATCTAGAATTTCGCTAAATTTCCTAAATTGTTTCGGAGTATTTGCACCTACTGCCAACCAGCCGTCATGGCATTTGTATGTATCTGCTGTCGGACTTCCGGTGTAACCTCTGTTTCCTAAACGTTGAGGTTCTATACCATCTGTCAGGTAAGCACTAGCACTCGGGTACATTAATGTAAGAGAAGCTTCGAGCATCGAACTGTCGATGTATTGAGCATTATTATTATTTGCACGCCCTGCAATTGCGGCCAAAATTGCAAGAGCTGCCACAATTCCTGCAGCACCATCAATTAGTGGAAACCCAACTTTTATTGGCTCGGCATTTTCCGCGCTTCCGGACATGAGCATCATGCCGGTCATTGCCTGCATTACATGATCATAGGCACCCCTTTCAGACCATGCACCGGTCTGCCCATAACCTGAAATTGAGCAGTAAATTATATTTTCATTAATTTTCTTGATTGAATCAAAGTCTAATCCGTATTTGGATACAACACCTGGTTTAAAATTCTCAATAAATACATCTGAAGACTTAGCGAGTTTCTTTATTGCTTCCGACCCTTCTGGAAAATGAATATCAATCGCTAACGACCTCTTTCCAGCATTCAAAGCGGTAAACCCATTTGATACTCCGTTAGATGCGTTTATTCCAGAAGTTCTCATCACGTCGCCATTAACCGGCGGTTCGATCTTTATTACTTCGGCACCAAGCTGGGCCAGATATAAGGAGGCAAATGGACCGGCAATGACATGTGACATGTCAATAACTCTTATGCCGTCTAATGGTTTTTTCATTCTAGCCTCACGGATAGAGCCTATGAGATAACTTTGAACTTTCAAAGTTAGTTTCGAAATTATTTAAGACATTTAATTACACACTTAGAAATTTTGACCTGTAAAATAAAATATTCGGACAGGCCGAACGATGTCAAATAGTTTTCATTGCAAAATAAAAATTATATACTTAGGTTAATTAGAAACAGGCGTCAAATCAACTACGCTTATCATTGCAATACTTGATTGAAAACTCACTTAGACCTATATTTCTGGCTATGGTTGAGTTATCTGATTCTCTTAATAAGAGAATATCGCCGGAAAAAGTTACCTGGCGGGAAACTATGACTTTTTTGAAAATGGGCATGGCTCAGGTAGATATTACTCCACCAATCGGGATTCAATCTGGAGGCTGGGGTGCAAGTAAACATTCACGATCAGAAAGTGTTCACAGAAGTTTACTTTTAACAGCCTTGGCCAAAGCCGATGAAAATGGCAAAATTAGATTCATAATCGGTGTGGACTTGATATTAATAGGCTGCATCGAATGTGCTGAATTAATATTGAATCAGATCGCTACCGCGTTAGGCGTATCGAATGACGATGTACTCTTTTCCTCAAGTCATTCTCACTCGACCCCTTGGATTTGTATTCATCGCAGTAATAAAGAAGGTAGCGAACTCATCCCAGACTTTGCGTCTCAGGTAGTAAATGGCGCAGTAAAGGCATGTAATGAGGCTCAAAATAGCCTTGAGGATGTTAATGCTACGTGGGCCTATGGAAAATGTTCACTTGCCTCAATAAGAGATCTGCCATGTGGTTCAAATATGGCAGTTGCATTTAGTCCCGATGTTTCGGCAGATGACACGCTTGTTATCGGCAGGTTAGTAAATAGCAAAGGAAATGTAATCGGCGTAATTGCAAACTACGCGTGTCATGCGACAACGCTTGCGTGGCAAAACAAATCTATTTCTCCAGATTTTGTTGGACGTGCTCGTGAACTTGTGCAGGATCACATAAAAGCTCCAATGCTTTTTTTACAAGGTGCATCTGGTGACTTAGCACCTCGAAATCAATATAGCACTGATACAAATTTGGCTGATAAAAATGGTGAGGTTCTTGGCTATTCAATAATCGCAACACTTCAAAATATGCAGTCACCATCAAGCGAACTTCGCTGGGCGGGTGTCGTCGAATCAGGCGCCTTACTTGGTGTTTGGGAAGAATCAAAAATCGATCAGCTAACTATCCAAAATGAAAACAGAATTGAATTAGATGTGAAAGTTAAATATTTGAAAACTCTTGAAGAGCTCAGATCTGAATGGGCAGGTGTTGATAAATCAGCACTCGAAGAACGGCTTCTAAGAGCAGAAAGATTGAGAATCGGTTATAGATCGGGTGAAAACGCAAGACACCCAATCTGGATTTGGCAATGGGGTCAAGTAATATTTATTGCTCACGCAGGCGAGGCGTATTCTTATTTCCAAATAGAGCTAAGAAAAAGAAATCCTGAAAAAATAATTATTGTTATGAATTTAACTAATTATCCAGGGATGTATTATCTGCCGACACGGAAAGCTTACGAGCATCTTACTTACCCGGCGCAAGTAACGATTATTGCCGAAGGATCACTCGAGTCAATCGTAGAGAAAATAGATTCTCATATCAAAGGACAAAATTGCTCTGGCTAAAGTGTAAGCCAGGGAAGAACTTTTGTTCGGTATCACCAAATAATGCTTCATTATATGGTTCCCTAGGACTATCTTTTACGTATGCGAAATGAAGCGTCAAATAACTCAGTTGATCGAGTCGCTAGCGTCGCAAAAGCTTTAAAACTTATAGAGATAATTACTATCGGGCCCAAAAACGGATACTCACTTACTGAGTTGGCAAAAGAACTCAATGTATCTAAAAGTTCCGCATTAGCTTTATTGAGAACTTTGGTTGATGCAGGATATATACGTATTAAAGCGCCTGGTCCGAGATATTTACCTGGAATGGCTCTATTAAGACTAGGCGATCAATCAAGAGTTACTCAACCGATAGATCAAATCGCTCAGACTTACATTCATCATTTAGCACAAGAAACAGGTCTTACCATTCGAGTCGCAATTAATGATGGTGGCCATCCGGTTTTTATCTCACGGGCAGATGCTCCAGGATCAGTCAGGTTTCACACACTCCTTGGAGTTAGAGAGTCACCTCAAGTATCTTCTGCCGGAAAAGCAATTCTTGCCACCCTCTCTGATGATGAAATCAGAAAAGTGATAAGTGTTAACGGATTTGTATCAAGGACTAAGAATTCGCATATGACTATGAGCTCATTGTTGCGAGATATTAACAAGATTAGAGAACGTAAATATGCAATCGATGATGCTGAAGATGTAGATGGAGTTTTTTGCGTCGGCGCTGCGTTTTTTGACCATTCTGGGGAATGTGCTGGAGCAATTAGTGCAACTGGCATAAAAACGCCCACAAGGGAGAAAAAAGTTGGAGTAATCGGCAATCTATTAGTTCGAAATGCCGAAGCAATAACCCGTGAACTTCGCGGCCAATACACCCCGCGCAGAGGCGCTTAATCCCTATGACTAATTTGAGGAAGCCTCACAAGAAATTATCCCAACATCGTTCGGAAGAGCAGAATTGTTGTATTGACTTGCTCGTGAGGGAGTTATTTGCTTGACCCTAATGGTGAATTAGTACTCTGAAAAAAGTATTAATTCTAAATTTTATTCTATGGAGGTGAAGGATGTTTCAAGCTAATAAACGGATTAGACATAAAATGTTCGCAACAACTTTGGCTTTTGGGTTGTGCTTGTCTATCTCTTCAAGTTATGTTTCCGCGAACGCTGCAAAAGACAATTTAGTAGTTGGAGCTACTCAGGGCATTCCGCAATTAAACCCAATTATTCGCACGCTGACATACGAAGATACTCTGTTTCCACTTCTTTGGTCAGCTTTGACTAAGTACAAAGAGAATGGCGAAGTCGGTCCGGATCTGGCTACTTCATGGACTTCGGATGATACTGGAACTCAATGGACATTTAATTTACGTGCGAGAGCAAAATTTTCGGATGGAACTCCAATAAATGCAGAGACTGTCAAATCTGTATTTGAGTACGCCTTAAATCCAAAAACCGTAACTCAAGAAAGAAATAAGATCGCAATGATCAGTAGCATCACTGCATCTAACCTAAAAGTTACTTTCAATTTAAGTGCGCCAAACGGATTTTTCCCAGCGGCAATTACGAATATTAAAATGATAAAAGTTAATGAAGTGCCAAATTTTAACGTTAATCCAACTTCATCAGGTCCTTACATGGTGAAAGCATTTACCCCAAATGTTTCAGTGACTATGGTTAAAAATCCTAATTACTACGGTTTGCAGCCAAAGATGCGTGAAGTTAAATTCGTAGTTTCTGGCGATGCTACGGCTGCAGTTACTTCACTTAGAGTTGGAGACATCGACGTGCTTTGGCAATTACCACTTGCTTCCGCAGCACCTCTGAAGAGCGATAAGAATCTGAGAATTGTTAAGGCAAGAGTTTCGACCACAGCAGTAACGTGGGAATATGACCTAACCTCTGCACCTTTCAACAACTTAAAAGCTCGACAGGCACTTGCGTATTCGGTTAATCGAGCAGCAATTGCCAAAAGCGCTTACTTCGGTTACGGAAAAGTTAGTTCATATAACTCTATTATTCCGGATAAGAGTATTTGGAATTGTAGCGCTGAAGGTGGCTTGACTGCTTATTCCTATGACCTTCAGAAAGCTAAAGCTCTCTTTGAAGAGGCGGGCGTTAAAGAGTTTTCATGGTGGGGAAGATCAGATGCTCGACCTGAATTCGATGCTATGGGACAAATTTTGCAAGCTTCACTGAAGACAATTGGAGTAAAAGTCAATATTGTGAATGTTGACAGAAATACTTGGCTAGCAAAATTCTATCCAGCAGGTAAATCCTATCCAGGCTTCGTGCTCCCAAACTTCCAATCTAATCCAGCTGAACCAGCATTTGGAATGAACTTCCTACTCTCTGGCCGCGCTGAATCCAACTGGAACAACGCTACATATGATGCATTGTACAAGAAGGCTATTGGCATTCCTGGAGTGAAGGAACGTAAGGTTGCTTGGTGTGAAGCTCAGAAACTTGAAAATAAGGAACTGCCTCTCATTACACCAGTCGTTTATGACGTGCTTCACGGCGCAAGATCTAATTTGCGCGGTGCATGGGTCGAAGGCGGAGGACAGTTACATCTTGATACCGCATATCTGAATTAAAAAATTCGGATCATTCAAAAAGAATGAGAGATGGATGTGATTGATTAAGTTATGAAAAGTTATTTGCTGAGACGGGCAAGTTCGAGTGCGTTAATTCTGACTATGAGTGTTTTCTTATTATTCATAGCAATCCGCATTCTTCCTGGCGACCCTGTTTTAGCAAGACTTGGCGCAGCTACGGAAATCACTCCAGCCGCCTTAGAAAGTTTGCGGGAGGACGCGGGCTTAAACCGCTCGCTCCTCTCGCAACTTGGCGCGTGGATAGCGGGCATCTTTCAGGGCGACTTAGGAAACTCTTATGTATCTCAATTTCCAGTTAAGCAATTGGTGGCTGATCGAATACCCGTTACATTCGAAGTTACTTTTTTTATAATTCTATTTGCAGTAATCTTTTCATTGATTTTGGCTCCAATCTCAGCAATCAAGCCTGGTTCTAAGATTGATCGAGCTATTGGCTATTACACATCGATAGGGCTATCTATTCCGGGCTTCGTCGTAGGCATCTGTCTAGTACTTTTCTTTTCATTGAATTTACAATGGTTACCTTCAAGAGGATTTGTACCAATTAGCGAAAGTTTAAGTGACAACTTACAACTCATGATTCTCCCCGCCATAACAGGCGGCTTAACTGCAACTCCTTATTTGGTCAGATATTTAAGAGCATCGATGCTGGAAATCAAGCAATCTTCATTTGTTAGAACAGCAGAAGGAAAGGGTTTGTCTAGCTCTAGAATACTTTTAAGACATGTTTTATTGAACTCACTCGTTCCAACTTTGACTATGCTTGGACTTATTGTCGGCTACACACTTAGCGGTGTCCTAGTTATTGAGTATATGTTTGGCATTCCTGGGATCGGATCTTTAGCTATAGAAAGTGCTTTCAATAGAGACTACGCAGTAGTACAAGGTGTATCTCTGACAATAATTTCCACGTTTATCCTAATTACGCTCACTTTTGACATTCTTTGTGGATTTATTGACCCGAGGCTTCGAATAAATACATTAGGAAAAAATGAAATCTAAAATAAAATTTTCCCCATCTTCCCTTGTAATTATTTTAATTCTTGGACTTTGTTTGTCGGCGCCCTTTATCGCCCCCTATGACCCTTATGAAATTTCGGGCGAAGAACCATTTCTTGGGCCAAGTACATTGCATTGGTTCGGAACAGATGATCTTGGCCGTGATTTGTTATCAAGAGTTCTCTACGGAGGTCGAATCACTTTACTGATTGCGATTTCTGCAACTGTTCTTTCTCTACTCATTGGAACTGTATGGGGAATGACTGCAGGCATTAAGAAGGGCTGGATTGATGAGCTACTTATGCGAACAGCCGACGCGCAAATGGCAATCCCGCAAGTTCTTTTTGCATTGATCTGCATAGCTTCAGTCGGAGCCAGTACAAGTTCGCTACCACTTGTTGTTGGCATTCTTCTTTCGCCAACAACTGCTCGGATGGCAAGAAGTGCGGTGGTGACTGAATTAAACGCAGAATATATAACGGCTGCAACTGCATCTGGGATGAAGAAATCCAGAATCATAATCTCCGAAGTCTTGCCTAATGTTGCGCCACAATTGCTCGTTCAGATGAGCATTAATACAGCGGCGGCAGTTATGCTCGAAGCAACTCTAAGTTTTATTGGTTTAGGCATTCAACCGCCTGATGCATCTTGGGGAACACTCATGCTGCAAGGTTATTCAAAAATTTGGAATACACCTTGGTTTGTATTGTTCCCTGCGCTATCAGTGACAATTAGCATTCTTGCGTTTAATTCTTTTGGCGAGAGGGTCAGAATTTCTCTGGATCCAAGGCGGGTAAAAAGTGAATAACGTAATCAGTGTAAGAAATTTATCAATTACAGTTCCAGTGGCTAATAAACATATTCCTGTGGTAGATGATATTTCCTTTGACATACCGGAAGGAAAGAAAGTTGGTTTAGTTGGTGAGTCCGGAAGTGGAAAATCACTGACAGCTTTGGCCATGATGAGACTAATTAAAGATCCGGTAAGAATTCAAAGCGGAAGTATTTTTCTAAATAATCGTGAAATTCTTGGTTTAAAAATGCAAGACTTCCGTAAAGTTCGAGGCAGTGAAATTGCCATGATTTACCAAGATCCAATGTCTGCTCTCAATCCGATAATGAAAGTTGGCAATCAAGTAATAGAAAGTATTCGGCTTAGAAATGATATTTCAAGAAAGTTGGCCAAGGAAAAGACAATTGAACTTTTTGAGCAGGTAGGAATTTCCGAACCAAACAAGCGAATAGAGTCCTATCCTTTCGAGATGTCTGGCGGAATGCTTCAAAGAGTAGTTATTGCTATTGCGTTGAGTGGCGACCCCAAAGTATTAATTGCAGACGAAGCGACAACTGCCCTAGATGTAACTACTCAAGCTAGAGTTTTATCGCTTATCGACAAACTTGCAGATGAACGCGGCTTAGCAGTTTTGTTGATCACCCATGATTTAGGTGTAGCAGCTCAATATAGCGATGACATAATGGTTATGTATGCAGGAAAAATCGTTGAAAAAGGAAGTGTAGACACAATTTTTAAAAGTCCAATACACCCTTATACCGCTGGGTTATTGAACTCAAAATGTGATTACACAACTGATATTTCCAAACCAATTAATTCAATAGAAGGTCAACCGCCAAGGCCGGATAACCGTCCAAGAGGCTGTGTTTTTTCACCTAGATGCGATTTTGCTTCTGAAGTTTGCGATCGAGATGTTCCTAAACTCCAATTTATCCAAAATCGTGAAATTTCCTGCTTTAAATCAAGTGATTTGAATTTCCAGAAAGCGGTCAGATAAATGTCGGATTCATCGGGTGTAATCGCAACCGCCTCTGATTTAATTAAAATTTTTCGTGGAAGTGGCGGTGAAGTTCATGCATTAAATGGAATTACATTTAACTTGTTACAAGGAAAAACTCTTGCGCTTGTTGGTGAATCGGGCAGCGGCAAGACCACGGCGGCAAGAGTTCTACTTGGATTATCTAGACCTAATTCTGGAGAAGTAACAATTTTAAGTAAGAAACTCTTTTCCTTGAATTATGAGAATACAAGGAAACTTCGTAGAGAAATTCAAGTAGTACAGCAAGACCCGTTTAGTCAACTAAATCGTCGACATTCAGTTGAACGAATCATTGCAGGCCCTCTTCGTGCTTTTGGTATAGGTGATAAAGATTCACGAAGAAAGAAGGTTATTGAGCTTCTCGAATCTGTCGGACTTGGCAAAGAGTACCTCAGTCGCAGACCTCATCAACTTTCTGGAGGTCAGTGCCAACGTGTTGCTATAGCAAGAGCCCTGGCAGTGGATCCCAAGATCGTTGTCTTAGATGAGGCAGTCTCGGCACTGGACGTTTCTGTGCGTGCCCAGGTATTGAATCTTTTAAGAAAAATTCAAAGCGAGCGTGGTTTGACTTATCTATTTATTACGCACGATCTTGGTGTAGCTCATTATATGGCTGATGAAATAGCAGTTATGTTCAGAGGCAAGATAGTAGAAAAAGGAAATCGTGAGGATATATTTTCGAATGCACGCCATCATTACACTCAGGGACTTCTCAACTCTGTTCCTCTAGCAGAGCTAAGTGATCGAAAGAAAAATCATAGAGACGTAAGCGCATTGCAAAATGTTGATTTAAATGATGCCTGTGCATATAGATCTAGATGCCCAGTTGGAAATCTGAGATTAGATTGTAAAAATGACAATTTGATTTTTAGTAATTTCTCTGAAACACATGCTGCACTCTGTCACGCACCAATAGATAGAGCGGAGTCTGAATATGCTTGATATAGCCGTGATAACTGGAGGATCTTCTGGAATCGGTAATGAAATATCGCTTCAACTTTCTAATCACTATCAAGTAGTACTCGTTGATATAGATCTAGATGGATTAAATAGAACTAAGTCAGAGATTGAGAAAAGAGGCAATGAGGCTTCAATATTTTGTGGAGATGTCTCGAAGCGAGAAACTCTAGTTTCAGCCAGAAAATTAGCAGAGAGTAAAGGAAAATTAATTAGTTGGGTTAATTGCGCTGGAATTACAAATACCGCTCCTCTGCATAATTTCCCAAATAAATCCGAATATTTAACTAGGATAATTGAAGTTAATCAGATTGGTACTTTTTGGGGATGCGTTGAAGCAGTTTCCTCTTTTATAGATAATCAAGTGACAGGTTCTATTGTAAACATTTCCTCAGTTCATGGGCGTCAATCAGCTCCAGGGCACGGTGTCTATGAAATGACTAAAAGTGCCATAGAAGCCCTGACCAGAAATGTTGCTGTCACATACGCTCCGTATGGAATAAGAGCTAACGCCGTATCTCCAGGTGCAATTATGAGCCCAAGTTTGGAGCGCAGCTTTTCCGAGAAAGTAGGCGGTGGACATCGCAGAGAGCTATTGCAAAATTTGTCACCCATGAATCGAATAGGTGAAGCAATAGAAGTTGCGAACGTTGTTAAGTTCCTTCTTTCCTCCGATGCTTCATATCTGACTGGACAGAACATTGCCATTGATGGCGGTTGGACTTCATCTTTAGTAGATATAAAAAAAGATCCAAGCATTTTTAAAAAGATAGAAGAAACCAAATGAAAAAAACTGTGAGTCTTATTAAAGAAAAATTAACTAACTGTTATGAGGAGGCTGGAATAAATGTTTTCTTTTAAAGAAGTTCATGGTGTTTTACCGGTACTCCATACACCCTTTAACATGTTAGATGAAATCGACGAGTCTATTCTGGTACGAGAAGTGGAATGGGTTATTGCGCAAGGTGCCGATGGCGTGGCGACGGGAATGGTCTCTGAATTACTAAGAATTTCACCATCAGAGAGAATGAGACTTCATGAAGTTGTTTGCAATGCTGGAATAAATTTGGGTTGTTTAATTGTTCTAAGTACTGGAAGCGAGTCTTCAAAACAGTCAATCGAATACACCAAGCACGCTGAATCTTTGGGCGCAGATGCGGTTATGGTAAATCCACCTTTCACTACCGCTCTTGATGATGATGCTTTATATAGTCATTATGCGATGATATTGGACTCTACGAATATCCCATTAATAGTTCAGGATGCCTCTGGATATATTGGAAAGGCCCTTTCCCTTGAAATACAAATAAAACTTTTAAATAATTACGGAAAAAGGGTTTACTTTAAGCCAGAAGCTGTTCCAATTGGGCAGAGACTTTCTACTTTTATGGCACTGACTGAAGGTAAAGCGCGTGTATTTGAAGGCTCTGGCGGGGCCGCTCTTGTTGACACTTATAGTCGCGGAGTTGTCGGAACAATGCCTGGAGCTGATACAACTTGGTCAATAGTTGCTCTTTGGAATGCGCTCAAGCGTGATGATCTGGAATTAGTTAATGCAATAAGTGGCCCACTTGCAAATTTGATCAATTTAGAATATTCAATTGATTCATATATCGCAATTGAAAAATATTTGCTTAGAAAACAGGGAATTTTTGTGAATGAACTAGTTCGAGAACCAGTAGGGTATAGGCTGGATAATAAAACGCGCGAGCATGTTGACAGGATTTTTCAGGACCTATTTCGAAGTGTACATAAAACTAATTTTGCATCTATTGCTTGATATTTACCCATTTCGGAAGTTAGTTAGACTCTAATCAAGACCTTCCAATTATAGGTGGAATGAATTTCATCATCTCTTTTGTAGTTGGTCTCATAAAATCTAGATCACAACCTAGATCAGCTTGAAGCACATGTTTTTGGTAAAGATATGGCCAACCCCTTTGGTGATCAGAATTAAAATCTGGAACAACTTTCGCTCTAGCTTCCAGTTCGTCTTCTGGAACAAGCAAATTTAGTAGTCCAGAGGATACGTCTAGTTCTACGATGTCTCCATTTCTGACCAGCGAAAGAGGTCCGCCTATAGAAGATTCGGGAGAAACATGAAGAATGCAAGTTCCAAAAGATGTTCCACTCATTCTTGCATCAGAGATCCGAACCATATCCTCAACTCCTTCGTCAAGAAGGTATTTTGGGATTGGGATCATTCCCCATTCTGGCATTCCTGGAACACCCACGGGACCACTTCCTCGCAAAATTAATATGTGGTCCTTATTTATTTTCAGTTCAGGATCATCAATTTTATCTAACATTTCTTCATAGTTATTAAATACAATTGCAGGACCGCTATGTTTAAGTAATCTTTCAGAAGCAGCCGATTTTTTTATTAAAGCTCCCTTTGGCGCTAATGAGCCTTTCACTACTGAAAATGCGGCACCTGGATGTACTGGATTATTCAAAGGTCTAATAGTCTGATTATTTGGATTAATTTCCCTTAGATTCTCACTCCATTTACTTCCAAAACAGGTCAGCGCTTCCAATTCAAACACTTCTGTTATTTGAGAAATTAAGGCAGGAACACCACCAGCTTCTTCAAAATCTTGAATACGTCCAATTCCAGAAGGCTGCACATCTGCTAGGACCGAGATTCCTTCGGCAAGTAAATTTATATCTTCAAGCCTGAATTCACCCATAATTCGACCGGACAACGCTAACAGATGAATTATTGCGTTAGATGAACCGCCAGAAGCATGCAGAATTCTCATGGCATTTCTAAAGGATGATGGTGATAAAATTGAAGACGGTTTCAAATTTGAATTTACCATTTCAACAATTTGTTTACCCGAATTATAGGCAGCTTCAAATTTGCGAGGATCACTTTCGGCAATTGTTGAAGTGCCAGGAAGCATAAGTCCTAAAGTTTCAACCATCATAGAGACGGAAGAAGCCGTTCCCATAGTGTTACAGGATCCGAGTCCGCAACTTAAACATTTTTCAAATTCCTGCCACTCTTCGTTTGAAATTCTATTCGCACGTTTGCTCTCCCACATTTTCCAAAGTTCAGTTCCTGTTCCAATTCTGGAACCTTTGTACTCGGCAATTGGCCTTGCTCCTGCAGTGAACATAATGGTGGGCAAATCTGCACTTAAAGCGCCCATTAATGCGCCAGGTACACTCTTATCGCAGTTCGCTAATAAAACTGATCCATCTAAAGGGTAAGAACGCAAGTTCTCCTCTATTTCGATTGAGAGAAGATTCCTATATAACATTGCGCTTGGCTTCATAAGATCCTCACCCAAAGATGTAACCGGGAAAGTTACTGCAATTCCTCCAGCATCTTCAATCCCCTTTTTAATCTCAGGAATAAATCGAGCCAAAGGCAGATTGCAGGGATTTAGCTCACTCGAAGAATCTGCGATACCGATAATGGGCTTCGGATTATTTAGATCAATAGATTTTCCAACAGAAGCCATGACCACTCGGTGGGAGAGCGAAACCTCAGAGTCGCCATGGAACCACAGAGCGCTCCGCAATCTGCCCTTAGTATCATCATCAGAACTCATTCATTTATCCTCTGTAGTTTAGGAAAAATCTGCACTTTAAAGCCTAATGCTTAACTACAATTGAAGAGATAGAACCGATACCTTCTATATGACTATCAATTCTTTCTCCTCCCTTTAGGTACTTTGTTGGCTTAAAACCCATACCAACGCCTTCAGGAGTTCCAGTATTAATAATATCTCCAGCGTTCAACTCCATAAATTGCGAGAGGTACCAAATACAGTGGTTAATCGAAAAAATTAAGTCGCTTGTTCGAGAATCTTGACGCACCTCTCCGCTAATTTCGCATTTTAGTGACAGGTCGTTTGGATTCAAACCGTTAGCACTAAATTCATCTTCTGTAACAATCCATGGCCCTACAGGATTGAAAGTAGGAAATGATTTTCCTTTCATCCATTGCCCACTTCTTTCAAGCTGCCAATGTCTCTCCGAAATATCCTGTGAAATAGTGTATCCGAGAATATGGTCGGGAACATCATGTTCTGAACTCAAATATAATGCAGGTTTTCCTATTACCGCGCATAACTCAATTTCATAATCTGTTGAATTAGAATTCGGAGGAATTACAACATCGTCAAACCCGCCAACGACGGTATCAGGAGACTTCATAAAAACTACTGGTTCTGGAGATGGTGTAGCACCAGCTTCTTGGGCATGTTTAGCATAATTCAATCCGATACAAATAACTTTAGTTGGATTAGCAATCGGTGAGCCTACTCTAAAGTCAGATATAGCTACTCGACTTCGATTGGATAAATCTAATGACTTTATTTTATTAAACGCATCGTTCTCTAATTCATATCTGTTCCAATCACCGATTAAGTCATCGATAAATACCGCTTCGTGATCATTTATGATTACAGCTGGCTTCTCTTTCCTAAAATCTCCAAGACGTGCGATGCGCATTTAGTTTTCCTTTCAAAAAATTCATAATATTTATAAAAATATGTTAAAAAGCTATTTGCAAGTTTATGTATAGATTTAGCCTCCAAAGCAACGACAATTTATTTTAGAAATACGTAGTATCACAGCGGTGAAAGGTTTATTTTTCGGCCACTTATGCCAGGTGCGCACATAAAAGTCATTCCACTCTCCATATTAGAATCACTATCTCCATTACTTGCAGTTGTAATTATTAATGTTTCAAGATTTTCTCCTGCAAAAGTACAACTAGTAACGTTTTTTGCGGGGACTTCAATCTCATGAGTTATTCTAAAATTTTTATCAAACCGTCGAACGGCACTCCCGCCCCAAAAAGCAACCCATAAACCATCTTCGGCGTCGATAGTCATTCCATCTGGAATCCCGAATCTTTCATCACGCACCTCCCACATGACCTTTCTATTTTTAATCTGAGTTCGCTCGTCATTTAAATCAAACTTATCTATTGTTCTTTTGGCACTATCGATATAGAAAAAAGAATCTCCATCCAATGACCAGTCCATTCCGTTGCTTACAGTTACTTGGTCTAAGAGAATTTCCAATTGCTTATTCTTTATAGAGTATCGATACAAAGCTGCCTTTTTTGGTTCAGCGTTATATGACATAGTTCCAAGCCACAAATCTCCAACATTTGAAACTTTTGCATCATTCCATCTCAGGTTTTCAAAAGTGAAATTTAGATCTTTGCTTTGAATATTAGGCAATTTCGAGACCTTTCCATTTGGATCTCTAATTATTGGACCAGATACTGTTCCTAAGATTTCGCCCCCGTCTTGCCTAGGAATTGCAAAAGAGACATGCTCACCGATCTCTATATTTCCATAATTATCATTTTCAAAGTTTCGCCATAAGACTTCACCATTAATTATGTCCACCCACATGACGTGATTATTTTTTTCTCCTGATGAAGTTGGGCCTTCACCTAAAACACATTTTCGATTATCAAAAATATCTACTTTAATTTTATTTAACATTCATCTCCTTAAATAAAATTAAATATATTTGCCTATCTTTGTCAGGTGATTGAATGATAGACTCAACCAATGTCAAGACTACTTAATTGTTTGGCTATACCGAAAGGCCTGAAATGACAAAAAACCAGAACGCTTTGGCTAAACAAGTCTCAATAGTGACTGGAGCTGCAAGCGGAATTGGTCGAGCCTGCGCTCTATTGATGGCTGAAAGAGGCTCCCATGTTGTCGCTCTAGACATAAACGAAGGGGGACTGCGCTCACTAGTGGAGGAGATCACTGAAAGTGGCGGAAGTGCCTCCTCATTTATTTTTGACCTAAGTTCAGAATCTGCAATCAGATCAATAGTAAAGAAAATTGAAGTTCAATTTGGGAAGATAGATTCCGTTGTAAATGCTGGCGGAATTACTGGTCCTACAGGTGTTGTAACCCAAGACATTGAATGGACTGAATTTCAGAAGACGTTAACTGTTAATTTATTTGGTGCCATCTGGCTCACTCAGTCGGTAATCCCATTGATGAAAGTTAATAATTACGGTCGAATAGTTCATGTTGCTTCCATAGCTGGAAAAGAGGGAAATCCAGGGATGTCTCCATATAACACCTCCAAGGCAGGTTTGATTGGGTATGTGAAAGGAGTGGCAAAAGAAGTTGCGCCTTTCGGAATAACTGTAAATGCAATTGCGCCAGCTGTAATTCGTACCCCATTGAATGCTACTACTTCCGAGGAATCTCTTAAATATATGATTTCTCGCATTCCTATGGGGAGACTTGGCGAAGTTGATGAAGTTGCCGAAATGGTTTCGTTTATGACTTCAAAGGAATGTTCATTTACTACAGGTTTCACGTTTGATGCTTCTGGCGGGCGCGCTACATACTAAAAATTTTGAGGTGAATTCTCGACTTTTTTAGTAGGCTCGCAATATGAAGTCACAAAGCACCCAAGCTATCCAAAAACGGACAATCAAAGTCATGGC
>Ga0214168_1000409_pt1 | contig 17399 bp, 16 predicted proteins | sample LakMenepilimnion_FD_153002 | JGI IMG/M metagenome (GOLD analysis project Ga0214168, IMG submission 153002) | Freshwater microbial communities from Lake Mendota, WI - Practice 29OCT2010 epilimnion v4 | ecosystem: Environmental > Aquatic > Freshwater > Lake > Epilimnion/Euphotic zone | place: Lake...
GTCAAACCTGGCCAAGCAATCAGTGTTGGTTTGGCAGGGTTATTGTTTGCTTGAAGAAGGCTAATCACCTCACTTGAGTTTTTTAGAGAATCAAAATATGAGCTTACGATCCATTCAGGATGGGAGTATTCAAGTGCCAATTTTGCGTATTCCTGAGTTGGTTTGGATAGTTGCTCAAAATCAAGTGAATCAATTTTGCGCAAGATTGCATTTACAAATGAGGCTGTTGACTTTCCAACCACCTTCTTGGCAAGCTCGACACTCTCATAAATAGCGGCATGACTCGGAACTCTCATCTGTTTTAATTGGTGCGTACCAAGCCTTAGCACAATCAGAGCTTTTGGATCTATTTGTTCCAAAAATCTATCGCTAGCCGCTGATATAAAGTGATCGTGTCTACCCTGCATTCGAAGAGTGCCATAAACCAGTTCTGTGGCAAGAGCGCGATCATTAGCTTCAAGTATTGATTCAGATAGAGCTTTTGGAAGAATGAGATTGCTGTACGCACCTTGGAGCTCTACCTCTGCAAGCACTTCAAATGCTAAGAGGCGTGGGTCATCAATTCTTCTGGGCTTATTGCTCATTCAAAGGCACAAGGCAGCGTTATTCTTGCCCCTCTCAACCAATCACTGCTACTCATCTCACGCTTATTTTCAGGTTTCACGCGGCTAATCTCAAGAGAACCAGAACCAGTTCCAACGAGTAGAGGACTGAGGGAAATAACTTCACCGGCTACTCCATGCGCCTCGGATACTCTGGCTTCAATGATTTCAATTCGTGTCCCATTAACTGATGTGTAAGCACCAGGCCAAGGTTGAAAGGCCCTGATCTGCCTATCGAGCATTTTCGAATCTCGTTTCCAATCAATCCTGCCTTCGCTCTTTAAAATCTTCGGTGCAAGCGTTACCCCATCAGATTTTTGCGTCGTAGCGCGCTCTCCTGCTGCAATCATTAATAGGGCCTGATTAATTGGTTGAATGCATAGAGCTGATAGCTCTTTCAAAACTTCATCACTTCTAGACCTATCATTCAAAGGATAACTCAAAGTGGAGTAGATCGGGCCGGTATCAAGGCCTTGTTCTAGTTTGAACACCGTAACACCACTCTGCTCATCACCGGCCGCTATTGCTCTCTGCACTGGCGCTGCTCCGCGCCATCTTGGAAGAAGCGAAAAGTGAACATTGAGCCATCCATACTTGGGTATCTGAAGCTCATTCGTTTTAATTAATCGACCATAAGCGAGTGTGATAATCAGCTCTACTTGAGTTTTTTGGAGAATATCTGCAAGCTCTTCATTCGTACTTGGCTTATAGCAAGTCACACCGATCTCTTGGCAATAAGAAGCAAAGTCATTACTACTTACTGACTGACCCCGCCCACTTTCACGATCGGGTGATGAGATACCACCAAGGAGTTGATGATCTGAATTCTTTATATGGTTAAGAAGTTCCTTTGCAAGGGGTGAAGATGATGCAACAAGAATCTTCATCAATTAAAGACTCTTGCCGAATGTGGAATGTGGTGAGAGTCGAATTTCAGGAGCAGAACCTGCCTCACTTGCAGCCAGGAACCATTCAGCCTGTCTAATCTCTTTCATCGCTTCTTTGCGAAGTTCTGGCGGTAGTCGATCAATGAATAAAACTCCATTTAAATGGTCTGTTTCATGTTGCAGCGCCCTTGCTAGAAGTTCAGTTCCCTCAACGATGAGTGGTTCGCCATGCATATCAAAACCCTTTGCAACGGCTCGCATTGCTCTTGGAGTTTGGTAAGAAAGTTCAGGGAAAGAGAGACAACCCTCATCTCCTTCCTGAATCTCATCGCCAAGATCTAGAGTTGGGTTTATTAGATGGCCAAAAACATCATCAACATGCCAGACGAAAACTCTTAAGGGAACACCTATTTGCGGGGCTGCTAACCCAGCTCCTGGAGCATCAATCATTGTTTCTGTTAAGTCTTTTACTAAGCGTTGCAATTCCTTATCAAAATCAATCACTTCAGTTGCCGGAGTCGTTAAGACCGGATCACCAAAAAATCTGATTGGTTGGATTGCCATGGCCTAATTCTAACTTACTGAGCTACGAATTAGATCTTGTACGGATCTACACGAATGGATAAGAGATCCTGTCCTGATGCTGAACGATACTTCTGCAGAGCTTTTATTGAGACTAAAAGAGCATTAGCCCCTTGGTGGGATATCTTGAGGTGAATTGTTCGATTGTCAGCAGATGTCAGAATCTCCAAGTTATCGAATTGCTCCAATAGCTTTCTTCTAAGGCCAGAAATCGATCGCTCCTCACCGGTAACCTGAATTATTCGCACTGAAGGAGGAAGTGAAACTGCCTCTCTTTCGCTACTTTCGGCTCGAATCGCTCGCATTACGTTATCGCTAATCAACGCTTGGGAAAGAGGGTGGGAAGAGGGTAGAGAAAGATAAATAAATCCCGAGGATCGCACTTTCGCTGCCAATTTAAACCATCTAAAACGAAGCTCCTCTTCTGCGCGTATAAAAGCTCTATTAAGAAGCGCTTCACCATTGAGAAGCACTGCTCCGGCATAGCCAGCAATGACCTCTGGCTCTACGCCAAAAGTTGAAACCACAATTGCGGAAGAACCATCCAAATTAGCGATCGTTTTATCACCTGTAGATGTGAAGATTGAAACTCTTGGAAAAGCTTTTCCCAGTTCTTCAACGATTTTTTCTGCCCCACCTTTGACGATGCGCACTTGATCTGCCTGACAGATCTGACAGCGCCATTGATCGTTTTGAAAATCACATATTGAGCAAGAGTATTTATCTCTCCTGCCAATGATTAATCTTCCTCCGCACTTGCAGAGAGCAAGATTTCGACATCTCTGACAAGAGAAAGTATTTGCATAACCCTTATCTGTCACGCTAACTAGGACTGGTCCATTCTTTAGTGCTTTTCGAATTGTTTCATGATAGGAGTTTGGTTCAGTGGCAATGTTTGCTCTGTGGCCACCAAGAAATTTCCGCTCGGTAATGCTTGAGATCCAACCAATTTCAACCAACCGTGCTAACTCGAGAGAAATCGAGTGCGAAACAAAACTAATGCTTGCGTGCTCATACTCGGATCTAAGAAGTGCCATATCTCTCACGTTCCAGTAGGGCGCCTTCTGCTCTTGAAAATGTTCTACTGATTCATCGGCAATGACTATCTCATCAATGTGAGACATAGGGGCAAGAATGGCGCTTCTGGTCCCTATAACTATTGCAGGCTTGGCAGAAGCAGCTAACTCAAAATTCTTCCTTCTCTGAGAAGAGGTGAGATGTGAACCAATTTCTATGACCTCTTGCTTCATCTCCCCCAAGGCTTTGATGACCTTTTCTATTTCTTTCTGTGTTGGAAGAATTAAAAGGAGATTCAAACCCTTGCGCTCTTTGATAATTTTTAAAACTCGAGACTCGATTGATTCTGAGCGGTTCAAGAGAAAGAGTCGCCTCGTCGGCTTTTCGCCACTTATTTGCTTAATCAGAGGGCTGCCTACCGAGGAACTTATCGCCTTTGTAAAGGTTGGTAGTACTGAAGCAAGTATTGATGCCTGGTTTGCGATATAGCGCTCTGAAACTTTCTTGGTGAATTCTAGAAAACCTGGAGTGAGACGGACTGACGTTAACAGGCCATCAACTGGCTTAAGTGCTGCTTGACTTTTGTTCTTGACTGAAAGTACAACTCCGTTTTTCAAATTATTCTTAAACGGAACCCTCACAAGGGAACCGACGTCAATAAGTTCCTTTAGTTCCTCTGGAAGAAAATAAGAGAAAGGTTGCTCTAAGTGAAAAACTCCTGTATCCACGAGAACTTCAACCTGCAAACTATCCAAACTTTGACGCGTTCTTTTTACAGATTTTCCTTTTTGGCGACGCAGGATGAGTGGCTTATCTGTGGCCACGGCAAACCTTAACCTTTGACAGCTGCAGCTAGCGCGCTTGCCTTATCAGTTTTCTCCCAAGTGAAATCGGCTAACTCACGGCCAAAGTGTCCGTATGCGCTAGTTTGTGAATATATTGGACGAAGCAGATTCAGATCTCTAATAATTGCAGCTGGTCTTAAATCAAAAACTTTGAGAAGTGCATCAGAAATTTGCTGAACTGGAATCTTCTCAGTTCCAAATGTTTCAACAAATAGACCTACTGGTTGCGCCTTACCAATGGCATAGGCAACCTGCACTTCGCAGCGATCAGCAAGACCGGCGGCAACTACATTCTTTGCAACCCAACGCATTGCATAAGCAGCAGAGCGATCTACCTTTGAAGGATCTTTGCCACTAAAAGCTCCCCCGCCATGTCGAGCCATACCACCGTAGGTGTCCACAATAATTTTTCGCCCAGTTAGTCCGGCATCACCCATTGGTCCACCGATAACAAAGCGTCCGGTTGGATTTATAAGGACTCGCACATCATTTGCTGGTAGATCAAAAGAGGCTAAAACCGGATCAATAACAAACTTCTTTATCTCAGGAGCCATCTTCTTCTTAATATCTATTTCGGGTGCATGTTGAGACGAAATCACAACTGTACTAAGGGCAACTGGCTTATCTCCGTCATATTCGATGGTTACCTGAGTTTTTCCATCAGGGCGTAAATATCCCAGTTGACCGTTCTTTCTTTCGCTAGAGAGACGCTCAGCAAGTCTATGAGCCATCGCAATAGGTAGAGGCATTAGCTCTTTGGTATCTCGAGTGGCATACCCAAACATCAAGCCCTGATCCCCAGCTCCTTGCAAATCTAGTGGATCCTTTGAAGCAGCGACTCTTTCTTCGAAGGCATGATCAACGCCCACTGCAATATCTGGTGATTGTTGTCCAATAGAAATCGATACTCCGCAGCTATTTCCATCAAAGCCTTTTTCAGAGCTGTCATAGCCAATATTGAGTACAGTTTCACGAACAAGCCCCATCACATCCGCATAGCCTTCTGTAGTAACTTCTCCGGCAACATGGACTTGTCCTGTTGTGATTAAAGTTTCACAGGCCACTCTACTTTTTGGATCTTGAGCAAGAAGTGAGTCAAGAACGGCATCAGAAATAGCATCTGCAATTTTATCGGGATGGCCCTCGGTTACTGATTCTGATGTAAAGAGACGCTTAGCCATTGATCTTCTCGAATTTCTTTGCCATATGAAAAACTATGCTCTTTGCCACCTCGTGCTTACTAACGCCATTGAATTCAATTGAATCGACACCTATCCCAATAAGCGTTCCGCTGGTTTGATCCTGGCCAAATATTGCGCCACCAGAAACATCGTTAACATAGAGAAGATCAGCATTCTTGCTTATAAGCTTCTCTCCACCAGCTTTAATTAAGTCTTCTGCTGTTTCTGCAGCAAATCCAACAACTACCTGATTACTTCTCTTACTCTGAGACACTTTACTTAAAATATCTGGATTAGTGATGAGATCAATTGAGTCAAAATCAGCCTTTTTGAGCTTCGTTGAAGAACTAGATACTGGTCTTGCATCGGCAACCGCTGCCGCCATTACTAGGGCATCAGAGCTACTAAATTCATTTTCAACTGCTGACATCATCTCTAGCGCGGTATTTACCTTGATAACTCTGACTCCATCTAATTCAAATGGATCGGTGTGGCCTGCAATGACAGTTACCTCAGCACCGCTTCTCAGGGCTTCATAGGCAATAGCTAGACCTTGTCTACCACTTGATTTGTTTCCAATAAATCTAACTGGATCAATTTCTTCTCTAGTGCCGCCAGCTGTTACTAGGACTCTTTTGCCTTCAAGCAATAGCTCTGTCTTGGCGAGGTTTAGAACTTGTGAAACTATCTTTGAACTCTCTGGAAATCTTCCCACTCCAAAATCTCGACCTGAAAGGCGCCCAACTTCTGGATCCAAAACAGAAAAACCGCGGGAGCGAAGCGTTTCAACATTTTGAACAGTTGCGCTATTGAGCCACATATTTGGATGCATCGCAGGAACTATCAATACTGGTGCATCTGATGCTAAGACTGTTGTTGTTAGTAAATCATCCGCTCGTCCCTGGGCAAGCTTTGCAATAGTGTCAGCTGTTGCTGGAGCGATAACAATTAGATCTGCGCTATCTGCGGCTGCTAAGTGTGAAACTTCTGCGGGATTTTCCCAAACCGTACTTAATGCAGGCTGTCCTGAGAGGGCTTCCCAAGTTGCTCGACCTACAAAATTAAGACTTGCTTGCGTTGGAATAACTCGAACTAGAAAACCGGCATCTTGCAGGCGGCGTAGCAGATCACAAGCTTTATAAGCAGCTATTCCGCCAGATACTCCAAGGACAATCTGGCGACCTTTAGGGAAGATTATCTTTTCGCCACTCATGGCTCTTCTTAGCTCTGTGGTTCTAGATTCTCAATTGTTAAAAGGCCCTCATTGATCTCGCGCATAGCAATTGATAGAGGTTTTTCATGAACGTGAGTTTCAACAAGTGGGCCAACATATTCAAGGAGACCTTCACCAAGTTGGGAGTAGTAAGCATTGATCTGACGCGCTCTCTTTGCTGCGTATAGAACTAATGAATACTTAGTACCGCTCTTATCCAATAATTCATCGATCGGTGGATTTGTGATGCCATCTAATGTCGCCACAGCTACTCCCCTTTTAAAGGTTTGTCCTTAAGGTTTACTTTCAATACGTCTATGAAGTGGCCAAGGATAGCAGTGCTTCAAGCACATCCTTCACTCGATGATTGACCAAGATATGCTCAAATTCCTTCGCTGCCGCCATCTCGCTACGAGCAAGATCTAAGCGGGCTGCAATCCTCTCAGGTGAGTCGGTGCCTCGATTAACGATACGCGCTTCAAGTTCTTGGAAAGAGGGTGGTTGGAGAAAGACCAAAGTGGCCTCTGGCATAGCCGCCTTTACTTGACGAGCCCCTTGGATTTCAATCTCGAGCAAAACATTCTTTCCCTCTGATAACGCTTGATCAATAGGGGCTTTAATACTTCCATACCTAGCTCCAGCAAACTCTGCCCATTCAAGAAGTAGATTCTTAGATATCAATTCATCAAAGCTTTTATCGTCAATGAAGTGATAGGAAACTCCATCGACTTCACCAGGCCTTGGTTTTCTCGTAGTGGCTGAAACAGAAAAGAAAAAGTTAGGATTATCAATTAGCTTTGAAACGATCGTGCTTTTGCCAACACCTCCAGGCCCGGAGAGAACAATTAATTTGCCTCGCTTACTCATTAGTTGGCCCTCATTAACTCAAGAAGTTTTTCATATTGGCTTCGCCCAACACCACCTACTCGTCGAGTTGGCGAGATTCCAGCTTTTTCAAGAATATTTTTGGCACGAACTTCGCCCACCCCGGGAAGAGATTCAATCAACTCTCGAACTCGCATCTTCTTGATTGATTCATCTTGCGCACTGAAAGCATCCTTCCAACTTTTCTTACCCACTTTGATCTCTTCCTTGAAAGCCGCGCGAGATCTTCTCGCTGCAACAGCCGCTTTAAGCGCATCACGTCGCTCTTGTGTAGTTAATTTTGGAGGCGCGCCCATGGCCTTATTAAACCAAGTTATCTAAGCGAAGCCGTAATCGCATCTGCTGCTTGCTTTGGGTCAGAGGCCTTTGTAATAGGACGCCCTATGACAACAAAATCTGCGCCAGCCTCTATCGCCTGCCTTGGGGTCATAATCCGCTCTTGATCATCACGCTCTGCGCCAGATGGTCTTACTCCTGGTGTAATTAAAGTTACCTTCTCTCCTAAATGCTTTCTAAGAAGCGAGACTTCTTGGGGCGAGGAAACAATGGCTCTGGCTCCTGAGTTAACTGCGTTTTTTGCAAGGCTAAGAGTTAAACTCTCAATGTTCTCACTTAACCCCATGGCAATCATCTGCTCTTGATCTAGTGAGGTAAGAATTGTTACCGCAGTAATTTCAACCTTTGGCAGGGTTGAACTAGCTGCGCTGATCATTTTGGAACCACCAGAGGCGTGAACGGTTAGAAACTTTGGATTCATATCTGCAACTGATCTACATGCGCCAGCTACAGTATTAGGAATATCGTGAAGTTTTAGATCTAGAAATATTTCGATATCAGTAAATCTACTGCGAATTTCTTTTACGCCGCTTTTGCCATGAGCGAGATAAAACTCGAGACCTAATTTGTAGATACCGATGTGTTCCTTGGTTAAATTGATCATCTCAACCGTACTTGCCATATCGCTAAAATCTAAAGCAAGAATTACCTGGCTGCTATTTCTCATGGGCCACACCTACAGCAGCGGCAACAGAGTTGAATTTGCGTTCTTTCAATAGATCTATCAGCTCACTTTTAACTTTCATCACCGCTGTTGGATCTCCGAAATTTGCTGTTCCGACTGAAACTGCCGAAGCTCCAGCCATAATCAATTCAAGAGCATCTCGACCTGATGCAACCCCGCCCATTCCTAAGATCGGAGTATTTTTAAAGGCAGCATGTACTTGATAGATAGCTCTAACTGCCACAGGCCTAATTGCTGGTCCTGACAACCCGCCGGTTTTGCCAGCAAGTTTAGGGCGCATGGCATCGATATCAATTGCCATTCCGAGCAAAGTGTTAATTAGCGCTAACCCATCTGCGCCTGCGCTTATTACCTCTCCTGCGATAGAGACAATATCTGTTACATCTGGCGAGAGTTTTACAATGATGGGAAGCTCTCCACCTACATTTCTTCTAACTGATTCAACTACTGACTTCGAAGCTACCGGGTCGCAGGCAAAAACCATCCCTCGATTCTCCACATTTGGGCAGGAGATATTAACTTCAATACCGCTAATTCCAGCTACTCCCCTTAATTTTCGAGCAAGTGATGCATACTCCTCAATTGTCTCTCCCGAGATTGAGACTATGACGCGAGCGTTCCTTGAAATAAGCCAAGGAATATCTTCAGCAAGGAATTGGTCAATACCTGGTCCTTGTAATCCAATTGAATTAAGCATTCCACTTGGGGTTTCAGCCATTCGAGGAGTAGCTCGTCCTGATCGTGGCTTAACGGAAATTGATTTGGTAACTACCGCTCCTAACTCATCTAAATCAAAGAACTGAGAGAGCTCCTTGCCAGATCCAGCGCAGCCACTTGCTGTGAAGATTGGTGATGGAAAGAACTTACCGCCGAATTTGCAGCGGGAATCAAATGCTTGAAACTGGCTATCCATTAAAGCCCCATGTTCCTTGCGGAACTTTGCGCGAGCTATCCCAAATTACCTTTGAGCCATCCATCACTGGGCCATCGATACAAGATCTAGTCATCTTTATTACCCCAGTTGAATCCTTGACCGGAAGGACGCAGGTCATACAGATTCCAATTCCGCAGGCCATCGCCTCTTCGACCGCGCACTGATGCAGCAGCCCAGCTTGAGTTGTAATCTCATCAATTGCAGCAAGCATTCCCATTGGACCGCAAGAATAAACAATTTCACTTCCATGTTTTTCAATTAATCCTGGAAGCACCTGGGTGACTCGACCTTTAATTCCCGTTCCGCCATCTTCGGTTGTAATAGTGAGTGAATTTACGCTGCGCTTTCCTTCAAGAGGAGCATAAATCTTGCCAGCAGTTGATGCACCAAGAACCATATCAACCCGGCAGCCACGTTCTTTGAGAACTTCTGCGAGGCCAAAGAGCGGAGCAGAGCCATATCCCCCGCCAACTAAGAGAGTTGATGCAGGCTCTGTGGGTATGCCAAAGCTAGTTCCAAGTGGCCCAACAATATTTACCACATCATGAATTTCAAGACTTGTGAGCCATCGACTTCCCTGGCCATGCGGGGCAACAACTAACTCAATAGTTCCGCCGTATTGACCACGATCACTTGCGCGATAGATAGCAAAAGCCCTGCGGAGAATCATTGAAGATCCAGTTCCACCTACGGAGATAGCAACAAAATTTCCAGCCCGACAATGGGCTGCCATATCCCCAGCTGCAAAGACCATATGATGATAAGCGCCCACCTTTTTATTGGAAATGATTTCAGCGCTGCGCTGCTCAGCGCGCTTATTTATAGAACTCATGAAGCGTGCCAATCTTGAATTGATCTCGCAGTGAGTTTTCCTCGTCTAAGTTCCTTTATTCCCTCAACTGCCGCTTTCAGCCCAGGAAGGGTTGTTATGCAAGAGACTCCCCTAGCAACTGCTGCAGTTCTAATTTTTCGCCCATCTCGTGCAGCTCCTCGTCCAAAAGGTGTGTTGATCACAAGGGCAATCTTGCCTTGATTAATTAGATCTACCGCTGAAATAGCTCCCTGATTTCCATCTTTCTCGCTATGTTTTGCAACGAGCAGCGTTGAAATACCATGCTCTCCTAGGAAATTATGAGTTCCAAGGGTTGCATAGAGCTCAAAATTTAACTCCGATAACCCCTTAACTGCTGAAACTGCCTCGCTCTTATCTTTATCCGAGAGCGAGATGAAGATTGCACCCTTTTGCGGCAGAGCTCCAAACGCTGCTATCTGAGATTTTGCAAATGCTGCTCCAAAAGTTGAAGCAATTCCCATCACTTCACCCGTCGACTTCATTTCTGGACCTAAAACAGTATCAACGCCTTCGCCATCTACTCTTCGGAACCTATTAAAGGGAAGCACTGCTTCCTTAACGCTAATGCCACTTGCAACACCGTCACCATTTTCCGGAAGCATCCCACTCTCTCGTAGCTCCGAAATCTTGACTCCCGTTGCTATCAGTGCTGCCGCTTTTGCTACCTGTCTGCCCGTTGCCTTACTGACAAATGGAACAGTTCTAGACGCCCTGGGATTTGCCTCTAAAACATAAAGCTGTGATTCCGAGATGGCGTATTGAATATTGATTAGTCCTAAGACTCCAATACCAGAGGCAAGTTTTTTGGTAGCTTCCCGAATCTCGGCTATCAATTCCTTGGTAATAGATTGAGCTGGAATTACGCAGGCTGAGTCACCAGAGTGAACACCCGCCTCTTCAACATGCTCCATAATTCCTGCCAGGTAGAGTTCATTTCCGTCGAAGAGCGCATCTACATCTATCTCTATTGCATCATCTAAAAACTTATCAATTAAAACTGGATGTTCAGGATTTATCTGAGCCGCTATGGTTATGAACTCCTCTAATGATGCATCATCATAAACAATTTGCATTCCTCGCCCGCCAAGAACAAATGATGGGCGAACTAGTACTGGATAACCAACTTCGCTTGCAACCTTTAAAGCATCTGAATATGAAAAGCCTGTCCCAAACTTTGGAGCCCTCAATGAGTTCTCTTCTAGCACTTTTCCAAAAGCGCCACGATCCTCAGCTAGGTGAATTGCCTCCGGCGTTGTTCCAAGGATTGGCACCCCTGCGCTCTTTAACTCTGCTGCAATGCCAAGTGGGGTCTGGCCGCCTAATTGCACAATGACTCCGACAATCGGCCCTGCAGCAAGTTCAGCTCGGTAAACCTCAAGAACATCTTCAACAGTTAATGGTTCGAAGTAAAGCCGATCTGCGGTGTCATAATCGGTAGAAACTGTCTCTGGATTGCAATTAATCATTATGGTCTCATAGCCCGCCTCTGATAAAGCAAAGCATGCATGAACGCATGAGTAATCAAATTCAATACCTTGACCGATTCGATTCGGACCGCTACCTAGAATCAATATTGCAGGTTTACTTCGAGGCTTTACTTCGCTTTCTAAATCATAGGATGAGTAGTGATAGGGGGTAAAGGCTTCAAACTCACCAGCGCAGGTATCAACTGTTTTATAAACTGGAAACAAACCTAGTCTCTCTCGTACTTTCAATATCTCTGAAGCGTTAGTGCCGCGAAGCTGACCAATCTGTTGATCTGAAAAACCCATCTCTTTTGCACTTCTTAGTAGCTCTAGAGTTAGATCGCCTGCCGCTTTAATCTCTGAGGCTTTATTGTTTATCTCAGCAATTTGCGAAAGAAACCAAGGATCAATTGCGCACCTTGCAAAGACTTCTTCGATTGATGCCCCCAGTGCTAGCGCTCTTTGAACTTGAAGCAACCTATCTTGTGTCGGTGTGGCAATTTTCGCCATCAAGTCTTCAAGGCTCTCTGAAATGTCCCAAGAGAAAGATGAATCTTTCTTCTCCAAGCTTCGCATCGCTTTTTGAAGCGCTTCGGGAAAAGAGCGGCCAAAGGCCATAGCTTCTCCAACGCTCTTCATCGTCGTTGTCAGGCGCGTATCAGCTTCAGGGAATTTTTCAAAAGCAAAGCGAGGAATCTTCACCACGATGTAATCAAGAGTTGGCTCAAATGAAGCTGGCGTTTTCTTGGTAATATCATTTGGGATCTCATTAAGTGAATAGCCAATAGCAAGCTTGGTAGCTATTTTGGCGATCGGGAAACCAGTTGCCTTTGAGGCAAGTGCGCTGCTTCTTGAAACCCTTGGGTTCATTTCAATCACAACTACCCGACCATTGGCTGGATTTATCGCGAACTGAATATTGCAACCACCGGTGGCCACTCCCACCTCGCGAATAATTGCAATGCTCAAGTCTCGTAGATTTTGGAACTCAACATCGGTAAGAGTAAGCGCTGGAGCAACAGTTATTGAATCTCCTGTGTGCACTCCCATGGGATCGATATTTTCAATGCTGCAGACAATGACAACATTGTCATGATTATCACGCATGACTTCTAATTCATACTCTTTCCAGCCGATAATTGACTCTTCGAGTAGAACTTCATTAACTGGACTAAAACGCAAACCAGCGCCAGCAATCAGCTCTAATTCATCTTTACTAAAAGCAATTCCGCTTCCAAGCCCTCCCATGGTGAAGGAAGGTCTAACCACAACTGGAAAATTCAGCTCTTTGGCAGCTTTAAAACATTCATCCATACTGTGACAGATAATTGACTTAGCAGACTCACCGCCAATTTTTGCAACGATTGCCCTAAATTCTTCTCGATTCTCACCACGTCTAATGGCTGCCACATCTGCGCCAATTAGCTTTGTCTGGTATTTTTCTAATATTCCATTCTCATGAAGCGTTATGGCGGCATTCAACGCAGTTTGTCCGCCAAGAGTTGCCAAGATCGCATCTGGACGTTCCTTAGCAATAACTTGCTCGAGAAAATCCAAAGTAATTGGCTCGATATAGGTGGCATCGGCAAACTCTGGATCAGTCATGATTGTTGCAGGATTCGAGTTAACCAGAATTACCCTTATGCCCTCTGCCTTTAGAACGCGACAAGCTTGAGTTCCAGAATAATCAAATTCACATGCCTGGCCGATAACAATGGGGCCGCTACCGATTACCAGAGCACTTTTAATCGATTTATCTAGAGGCATGTTTACCTAACATTTCAAAAAATTGATCGAAGAGATAATTGGCATCGTGAGGACCGGCAGCTGCCTCTGGGTGATATTGCACTGAGAAGGCTGGTTTATCTAGAAGCCTTAGTCCTTCAACAACTGAATCATTGAGGCAGATGTGAGTCACCATTCCAGGGCCATAAACTGTTGAAAATATTCCATCTAGTGGAGCTTCAACGGCAAAACCATGATTCTGCGCAGTGATCTCCACTTTGTTACTTTCAACATTTAGCACTGGTTGGTTAATCCCGCGGTGGCCAAATCGAAGCTTATATGTGTCAAAACCTAACGCTCGCCCTAGTATTTGATGTCCAAAACAGATACCAAAAATGGGAAGTGATGCATCAAGGGCAGATCGGACCAGCGTCACGATTGAATTCATCGTCGCTGGATCTCCGGGACCATTTGAAAGAAATAGCCCATCAAAACCACCGGCTTTAACATCTTCGAACGTTATCGTTGCTGGCATTAAATGCACTTCGATTCCGCGCGCAGCCATATTTCTAGGAGTTGCGGACTTGATTCCAAGATCTATCGCTGCAACTTTATATTTTCTCTCTCCAACTGCCGGGATAATCTCAACTTTATCCACAGTAACCTCCTCAGCAAGAAATGCTCCAGCCATCTCCGGCGCACTTCTTACCTTAACAACCATCTCTTCTCGCGACAGTTCACTGCCTGAGAAGATGCCAACTCTCATTGCACCACGCTCACGCAAATGAAGAGTTAGAGCTCTTGTATCAATTCCTTGAATCCCCACTACTCCATTTGAAATTAAGTCATCTTCTAAACTTCGCTCTGAGCGCCAATTGGAAACTCTTGGCGAAGGATTTCTCACCACAAATCCACTTACCCAAATTTTCCTTGATTCTTCATCTTGCGTATTCATTCCAGTATTGCCAATATGTGGGGCGGTCATGATTACAACCTGGCGGTGATAACTCGGATCGGTCAGTGTTTCTTGATATCCCGTCATTCCGGTTGAGAAGACAGCCTCACCAAAGGTCTCGCCCTTGCAAGCCCAAGACTCTCCTTCAAAGATGCGACCATCATCTAGAACGAGATAAGCCGCCATTTACTTTGAGTTCCTTTCATAAACCAGCGCGCCATTATGGAATGTCTTAGTAATAACCCCCGGCAAGACCATGCCATCAAAGGGTGTGTTTTTACTCTTAGAAGCAAGCCTTAGTCGCTCTACTTTCCATTTTGAATCAAGATCAACGAGTGTGAAATTAGCTCCAGCACCAAGTGCTATCGATCCATGGCCCTGATATCGCCCTATCTGCGACGGAGTCTTTGACATGCGATCAACTAATTGAGTTAGAGTCAAAAGTTTTGTTTCAACCATTGCCAGATATGCGATTGAAAAAGCAGTTTCTAGGCCAACCATTCCAAATGCTGCAGCGCTCCATTCGCAATCTTTTGATTCGTGAGGATGAGGCGCATGATCTGTCGCAATTATGTCAATCGTTCCATCTGCAAGTCCTTCACGAAGTGCTTGTACATCACCCTTGGTTCTTAGCGGAGGATTTACTTTATAGACCGGGTCGTAGCTCTCTGCTAAATCATCGGTTAAAAGAAGATGATGTGGGGTCACTTCAGCAGTGACTTTAATTCCGCGTTTTTTCGCAGTTCTAATAATCTCAACTCCACCTGCAGTTGTGACGTGACAGATATGGAGACGAGAATCAACATGCTCTGCAAGGAGAACATCTCGGGCAATGATTGCCTCTTCGGCAACAGCAGGCCAACCTTTTAAGCCAAGGCGTGCTGAGATCTCGCCTTCATTCATCTGTGAATCTTGGGTTAGCCTTGGATCTTGTGCATGCTGAGCAATAATTCCATCAAAGGTCTTTACATATTCAAGAGCTCTTCGCATAACCAGAGCATCAGAGACACAATGTCCGTCATCGCTGAAGATTCGAACCGCGGCCTCTGATTGATTCATGGCAGATAGTTCTGCAAGCTGCCTTCCACCTTGACCAACAGTGACTGCTCCGATTGGAAAAACATCACAAATTCCATGGTGTTTTCCTAAACGAAAAACTTGTTCAACAACTCCAGCTGTATCAGCAACTGGCAGAGTGTTAGGCATTGCAGATATTGCTGTAAATCCTCCAGTTGCTGCTGCCATTGAACCGGTCAAAACAGTTTCGGCATCTTCCCTACCTGGCTCTCGCAAGTGAGTGTGAAGGTCCACAAAACCTGGCAAGATCGTTAAACCCTTGGCATCAATTTCTTTAGCGCTACTTGAGAGGTCGCCTTCGTTGCCGAATACGCCATCAGAAACAAAGTAATCACCTACCCTTCCACTGGAATCTTTAGCTCCTTTTATCCAATAAGAATTCATAAACTCTCCCCACTACTAGCAAGCTCTTTAAAGGTTGCTCCTCCGAGAAGGAGATAGAGAACTGCCATTCGAACGCTAACACCATTAGCCACTTGTTCCACGATAACAGAGCGCTGCGAATCAGCAGATTCGGCTGAAATCTCAAGGCCTCGATTCATCGGACCTGGATGCATAACTATTGCCTTTTCTTTCATCTGCCTCATCCGCTCTGAGGTAAGACCATATCCTCTTGCATATTCCCTCTCGGTGGGAAAATAAAGATCGTCCATTCGCTCCTTCTGAACTCGAAGCGCCATCACTACATCAAGGGATTTAATCTCGTCATCGAGTGAATAGCTGACCCTTACCTGCCAATCAGAGACGCCTACAGGAATTAGAGTTGGCGGAGCAATTAAAACTACCTCTGCGCCAAGTTTCTTAAGAAGGAGAATATTACTTCTAGCCACTCTGGAATGGAGGATATCTCCAATGATTCCCACTTTTACTCCTGATAAATCTCCTTGATTCGACTTTAGATGACGACGAATAGTGAAAGCATCGAGAAGAGCTTGGGTTGGATGTTCATGAGTTCCATCGCCCGCATTAATCACCACTCCCTTCATCCACTCCTGTTTAGCTAACTGATGAGCAGCACCTGATGCGCCATGGCGGATAACGACTGCATCTGCTCCCATTGCTTGAAGAGTAAGAGCAGTATCTTTAAGACTTTCGCCTTTACTAACACTTGATCCCTTAGCGGCAAAGTTAATTACATCAGCTGATAGGCGTTTGGCGGCTGCTTCGAACGAAATTCTGGTTCTAGTGGAATCTTCAAAGAAGAGGTTTACCACAGTTCTTCCTCGAAGAGTTGGAAATTTCTTTACCGCCCCTTCAGAGAGGCGGGCAAGTTCAGCCGCAGTATCAAGAATCTCTATTGCTTCATCTTTACTTAAATCTGAGATTGAAAGTAGATGTTTCATCGGATTCTGCCTTCAATGATGACCTCATCAAGTGGGTCAATTTCACTTAAATGCACCCTGACCGATTCTTCCTTTGCTGTCGGAATATTCTTTCCAACAAAATCTGCCCTTATTGGTAGCTCCCTATGGCCACGATCGATAAGAACGGCGAGTTGGACGCTCTTTGGTCGACCCAGTTCATTTAAGGCATCAAGGGCAGCGCGAATCGTTCTACCTGAGTAGAAGACATCATCTATAAGGACAACATCTTTTCCATCAATACTTCCACCTGGGATGCTGGTTGGAAGAAGAGTTCTTGGAGCCTTCAAACGTAGATCGTCTCGATACATTGTTATATCGAGTGTGCCGCTCTCTAGTTCAGTCTTTTCAATTTCAGAGATAGCGCCTGCAATACGTCTACCTAAATATGCTCCTCTAGTTGGAATACCGAGGAGAAGAAGATTTTCTGGACCATGATTTTTTTCTAGAATTTCATGAGAAATGCGCCGTAGCGCGCGGGAGATTTCACCGCTATCTAAAATAACGCTCATTACTGCTCCTTCGCCGCCTCACAGGACGGATCGTTAAAGGTTGGCGAATACTAGCATGTTACGGAAGAGGCCCTGGAAACTGTGGAAAAGACAGAGGGGCTCTCTAGCTATTGGCCTATTTTGACCCAATGACAACTCCGTTAGAAATATCGATAAGACTTAGACAAATCAGAAAGCAGCAGAACTTAACTCTCAAACAAGTAGAAATACGCTCAAGGGGTAAATGGAAAGCAGTTGTAATCGGCTCCTACGAGCGGGGTACCAGGTCGCTAAGTATTTCAAA
>Ga0214168_1000410_pt1 | contig 17357 bp, 19 predicted proteins | sample LakMenepilimnion_FD_153002 | JGI IMG/M metagenome (GOLD analysis project Ga0214168, IMG submission 153002) | Freshwater microbial communities from Lake Mendota, WI - Practice 29OCT2010 epilimnion v4 | ecosystem: Environmental > Aquatic > Freshwater > Lake > Epilimnion/Euphotic zone | place: Lake...
TGCGGCCTCGTCGTCCCGAACGACGCGCGCTACCAAGCTGCGCCACACCCCGTGGTGCTACGCGAGGCTATCTGCAGCTTCAATTCCCGACTCTGGTGCGCCGTTGTCCGCTTCAGCAGATTCAACAACAGGAGTAGGGATTCCTTCGGCGTAACAGCCGCCCGTGGAGATGGCCTTCACGGCTTTGCGAAGACGCAATGCATCGAGTGGCTTGATTGTCCAGCCGTCGGCTCCACTGCGTCGCGCCATGTGAATGTCTGCAACGCGGTCGAGCAACATAAGAACAGGGACTTTTGGCAAGGCACCACTTGATTGATCGAGTCGAAGGTCCATGGTGATGGCCATGCCGCCCATGGTTCCGACCTGCATGTCGAGAATTGCAATGTCGGGGGTGCGCTCGCGAACACTGCGCGCAACATGGCGACCATTTGAAATGATCTCGAATGATGTTGAAGGCGACTCGAGTGCTGCCTTCACTTCATCTACAACCCACTGGGCATCTGTGGCGATCAAAATATGCACGGGAATGACTCTACAACTGTGGCTTGGCTACTGCGAGTTGATGTGCCAAAACACCAATGGAATCCATGCTGTGGATGTCTTCGGCCAATTCTGTGGCGGACGCGAGCGGCACCTCGGGGAATGTGGTGCGGGTGCGTTGGACAAATGCGTCAACACCGGCTTCGGCCTGCTCGGCATCTTCATACAGAGAAGCCAGTAAAGAATGAAGTGCGGCTTCATCTCCTGTTGATTGAGAGGCACGAACATGTTCCGTCGCTGATGTGGAAGACCCGAAACGCGGCGGCATTCGATTGGCGACAAGGAGTCGCAGTTGAATACCCAACCGCGAGAGTTCGCTGACAAAGTGGTCTGCTTCTTTCAGTGCATCAGGTGATGGCGCAGTGATCACCACAAAGTGAGTGTCGCTTCCACGCAGTGTTGATGCCACAGCAAGTGCTCGTCGAGAAAATTCAGTTTCCATTCCGTCGAAGGCACGAAGGAAAGCGGCGACTCCAGTGAGTGCATCGGATCCAACAACTGAGGAGATGGCCTTCAACACGGGCGTCATTGCAGCACTAGCGAAACGCAATCCGCCACGACTAGGTGCAACAAGTAAGCGCACAACAGGATGTTTTAGGAAACGCGCAAGACGTTCCGGAGACTCAAGAAAATCCAAGGCGTTTCGCGATGGCGGAGTGTCAACGATGACCAAGTCGAATCGTGGGTCATTATGTAAACCGTGAAGGCGTTCCGCCGCCATGTAGTCGCGCGTACCAGAGAGTGAACGAGACAGGCTGCGATAAAACGAATTCTCCATCACTTCGCGCGCGCGTTCCGGTGTGGGAGATGTTTCTTTCACCAAATTGTCAAATGTTTCGCGTACATCGAGCATGGTGACCCATAATTCACCCGATGCGTCTACAGACACTCTTTGTGGTTCATTTCCTAACGCACCATCGAGGCCGATTGCGTCGGCGAGTCGGCGAGCAGGGTCGATAGTGATGACAACTACTTTGCGGCCTGCTCGTGCTGCGTGGACACCTAATGCTGCAGCAACGCTTGTTTTGCCAACGCCGCCTGTTCCGCACGCGACGATGACGCGTGCTGATGAGCAAATGGAGTCGAGTGTTGATGTCATGGCATGTTCGCCAGTTCGTGCGCTAAGTCATCGGCAAGTGACGACACCAGTTCTGCGCCCTCGAGGCGTCGACGTTGTATCCGGAGTTGTGTTTCGTTGCGAGATGTACTGAGAACGTGAAGTGCAGCCGATTGAGCTGCGAAACGTTGTGAGACGTATTCGTACGCCTGCGCGTCGCCTGTGTTGTTTGGTGGCGTTGACAGCACCGGCACCGATGGTTCGCATTTGTTCACCACAAGCGGTGCAAGAACTATTCCCACGCTGTCTGCAAGGTCTTCTGCAATCTCAATCGTTTCTGCAACAGGTGTCATGGCAGGTGTGGTGATCAACATGACCTTGCATCGTGCGCCGTCAGCCAACATGGTGAGTACTTCGTCTGCTTGTTGTCCGATGGGACCAGAACTAATTGCACGCTTCAGTTGCTGCGGAGCACGAACGAGGTCACTGGCATGTCCGGCAGCGGGTCCGTCCACGATGATCACGTCGGCGCGCAGTTCTTTTTCGAATGCTTTGATGCGTCCCAGTACCAATAGGTCGTCCAGGCCGGGAGCCGTTGTGGCCACCAATTCCACGATTCCCGAGCGTGCCAACTGGCGTGACAGAAGTCCCATTCCTTTGGAAGAGAGGTAATCGGTGAGGGCTCGGCCAGGCGTGACGGTGATGCGTTCCAGCAGTTCGTGCTGAGGAACCTCAATAGTTTCGGCGTCTAATGAGACCAAGAGGGTGCGTAACCCACTTCGGGCTGACAGCAGAGCAAGAGCGCCAGACATGGCGGATTTCCCTACGCCGCCTTTGCCAGCAACAATAAGGACACGCTGTGCCGTGAAAAAGTGGTGTGGTTCCATAACGCAAGGAGAGAACAGTGAGGGTAGGCGCAAAACGACGCTTCATGTGCGGATTGGGAGTTCTTTTGGCACTCCCAACTTTTGGCGCCCTTGCGTCGGGTGCAGCGCAGGCTGCTACGGGCGCCGACGAGCTCGATCCAGTAGACGTGGTGGAAGTGAGTGGTCTATTGGACCGCATCGTGGCCGACAACATTGAGACGGCAATTGAACGTTCACAGAACAATGGGTCGCAAGCTGTCATTCTTCAGTTGAACTCAAAGGGTGCCGTTATTGGTCGTGAACGAATGGCAGAACTCTTGGAATCCATTGCGGCATCAAAGGTGCCCGTTGCAATTTGGGTAGGTCCAAGCGGTTCGCGTGCGTACGGTCTACCTGCACAGATGCTTGCAGTTGCCGACGTGACTGCGATGGCGCCAGGTGCACGTGTTGGTCGCACCGGAACATTGTTGTCGGTGAACGACACACAAATCACTTTCGGTTCAGACGCAGCGAATGATGCCATCTATAAGGAGACACTCGGATTCCTTGATGCACGTGAACAAAAGATTTTGAAGTTCTCAACGGACGACCGTGGAGTTCCCGTGTTGCGCAACATGTTGTACGCGTTAGACGGAATCTCCGTGAGAGGTGCAACGTTGGACACTGTTGTTGATGCACTCGACTCAAAAGGTCAAGTCACGCGCGAAGCGACCACAGTGCGATTCTTCAAGTTGGGCTTGATGCCTCGACTCCTTCATACGGTTGCTAGTCCGCCTTCGGCATATCTTCTGCTCACTATTGGTGTTGCGTTGTTGATCTTTGAGTTCTTCACAGCAGGCATCGGTGTTGCAGGTCTTGTCGGTGCGGTGTGCCTCATTCTTGGTGGTCTGGGGATTGGCGCATTGCCCATGAGCGGTTTTGGTGTTGCGCTGTTCTTGTTAGCCATGGTGGCGTTTGCTATCGATGTGCAAGTTGGTGTTCCGCGATTCTGGACTGGAGTGGGTTTGTTTACCTACGTCATCGCGTCGTTCACCATGTTTAGGTCTGTCGATGGTTTGTCCATGCGGCCGTCGTGGCTCACGCTGTCGGTGTGCATTATTGGAATTGCACTCACCTTCATTGTGGGTATGCCGTCTATGGTGCGAACCCGTTTCGCAACGCCCACTATTGGTAGAGACAACCTGGTGGGAACAACCGGGGTTGCAGTGGGCGACATTGCTCCAGATGGAATTGTTGTTGTCGATGGTGCGCAATGGCGCGCTCGAACAAACCGCGCTACGCCATTGACCAGTAATCAAGAAGTCCGTGTGGCATCTATTGATGGCGTCACACTGATTGTGGAACCGTTAGAAGGTGCTGCGCGCGATTATCGCGAGGCGCGTCAGCCAAAGTAACCATGCTTCTTTTGCTGACTGCGTTTGTGGTGATCATGCCACTAGTGGAGTTGTACTTCATTGTGCAGGTTGGTCAAGAAGTAGGCGTCATCACCACAGTTGCACTGTTGCTGGTTATCTCCATGGTGGGAACTGCATTGGTAAAGCGCGAAGGTATGCGCGTGTATTCGCAGTTCATGGCAACTGTTCGCGCAGGTCAGGAGCCCACGCGCGAGATTGTGCACGGAGTGTGCATTCTCGCTTCGGGTGTGTTTTTGCTTGCACCAGGGTTTATCTCCGATGTCTTGGGAATTCTGTTGTTGTTGCCACCCACGCGAGCCCTTGTATCAAGAATTGTGTTGCGCAGAACACGGCGCATTTCTTCAGTGATTAAGGCAACGCACTCGGGGCGTAGGGTGGAATACAAGGGCTACATGCCAAGCGCGGGGGACGTGATTGATGTAGATCCTTTTGAGGGGGACAACGGCATATGAGCACGCCAACAAAAACAGACGAGCCATTTGATCCAACCACCGTTCCTGTGAAGCCAGCTGCAACCGTGTTGCTCATTCGAGATGCAGACGCAGGTGGCATTGAAGTGTTCATGTTGCGTCGTACCTTCAATGCTGCGTTTGCTAGCGGAATGTTTGTTTTTCCAGGCGGCAAAGTGGACGATGTTGATGGCGTTGAAGAGATTGCCGAGTTGTGTGATGGTTTAACCGACGCGCACGCAAGTGCATTGTTGGGAATTCAATCGGGCGGCCTTGCGTATTGGGTGGCGTGCATCCGCGAATGTTTTGAAGAAGCAGGTGTTCTGCTGGCACGCCACGAAACAACCGGTGATGTTGTGCGCTTTGACGATGACGTAACGGCTGCAAAGTTTTCTGCAGAACGCGAGAACATTCACGACGGCTCTGTTGCATTGCTAGACCTTTGCAAGAAGGAAGGTCTTCGATTAGCTACTGATGAGATCTTCTACGTGAGCCACTGGATTACCCCAGTGGGTGAGCGTCGCCGTTTTGACACTCGCTTCTTTATTGCGCGCGCACCGGCCGCACAAGAACCGTTACACGATGATGGTGAAACCATTGAGAGTTTCTGGATTAGTCCACAAGAAGCAATTGAACGCGCACACGAGAAAGACCTCATGTTGATGCCGCCAACAAAGGCCAACATTGAGTTTTTGCTTCCGCACGCCACAACCGACCAAGTGCTTGCGGCGGCATCTCAGATAGGAATTCCGCAAGCCATCTTGCCGAAACTAAAGATTGATTCAGACGGCCGAGTAGTGGGAATTGCTATGCCTGGGGATCCTGGGTACGACGCACTGTGACGCCCACGGCGATGTCTTCATCGCGTGCGGAGCATCCGGCCATATCGTCAACGTCTGGTGTGTCTTCAATAATGCGCGCAGCAATTCGTGAGAACACAGCCGCAGCAGTGCCAATGCCAGCAAGAACCACTGGTTCGCCTGCGTCTCCGCCAGCAGCAACCGTTGGCTCAATAGGAACTTGACCCAACAACTCCACACCAATTTCATCGGCAAGTGCTTGGCCGCCGCCACTTCCGAACAGCGCGTATGACTCTCCATGGGCGCATTCGAATGCGCTCATGTTTTCGATAACTCCCGCAACACGCAAGAAACTACGACGCGCCATGTCTGCTGCACGGATGGCAACTTTCTGTGCGGACACTGCCGGAGTAGTGACAATAAGAAGGTCGGTTCGTGGCAACATGCGTGCAAGACCCATCTGCACATCGCCCGTTCCAGGTGGCATGTCAATAACTAAGTAATCCAGATGACCCCAATGCACGTCGTTCAAAAATTGTTCAACGGCTTTGGTGAGCATGAGACCACGCCACATAAGTGCCGTGCCTTCGTCTTCCACCAACATTCCTGTTGACACAACTTTCAACAATCCGCTTCCGACACGACGTTCATTCGGAATGATTTTTGGTTTGTCGCTTCCGTCTACTCGTTGTGCTTCAAGACGGTCGGGCATCCCCAACATGCGGGGGATAGAGAACCCCCAAATGTCGGCGTCGAGAACACCAACGGTTTTGCCCGCGGCAGCAAGAGCGGCTGCAAGGTTGACCGTGACAGACGATTTGCCTACTCCGCCTTTTCCACTGGCAATGGCAAGAACATGAGCACTGTTCGGCACTGCAGTATCGGAGGCGTTCTCGCGAGCGTTCCATCGAGCGCGGGTCATGACAGCCGATCGTTCATCGGCGGTCATTTCGCCCCAATCGATTTTCACCTTCTGCACCCAAGGGTGCACTTCAAGGCGCGACCGAATGTCTTTTTGAATCTGTGCCCGCAGTGGGCACCCCCGGATGGTGAGTTTGACGCCAATGGTGATGACGCCCTCGACCATGGTGATGTCGCCGGCCATCCCGAGATCCACGATGTTGTCGCCAAGCTCGGGGTCGATGACGGCTCGCAAAAGGTTGCGTACCTCGTCCTCGGTGGGCGGCTGGGGAACTCGCTGGCTCACGGTGTGAAGTGTAGAGGCGGTGGCGAAAAGCCGTTAGGCACGCCTAGTATGAACCCAACAGGTTCCGTCCCAGGAGGCTCCCATGATTACTCTCACCGACACCGCAGCCCAGAAGGTCGCACAGCTCATCGAAGCAGAAGGCGCAGCCGACGTTGCACTTCGCGTTTCAGTGAAGAGCGGCGGATGCTCAGGCTTTTCCTACGACATGTACTTCGACTCAGACATCGCATCAGACGATGTCACTCTCACCTTTGGCAATGTCAAGGTTGTTGTCGATCCCGCATCTGCTCCAATGCTCGAAGGTGCAAGCCTCGACTTCAAAGACTCGCTCACCGAGCAGGGCTTCGCAATCACTAACCCGAACGCAACGCGTTCATGCGGTTGCGGTAAGTCGTTTAGCTAACTCCATTCGCGGCTAACACGTCGCGAATTTCGTTCACATCGAACACTGCATCAAGGCGGTCTACAAGGACGCCTTTTGAATCAGTGATGTACAACACGGGTTCGTAACTCAGTTTGTATTCCTGAACTGCGGGTGCTGTCTTGTTCGCCGATTTGTCTGCGTACACCTCTGCGTGAACAAAAACTGCTGCATTTCCTAGTGATTGTGACACCTTGATGAGTGCATCAAGTCCGGGTGTGCATGTTCCTGTTGTGCAATACGCCGGCGTACCAATGAGGTACACAACAGGTTTTCCTTGTGCGAGTGCATCAGTCAAGGTGACGGAATGGAACGGACAAAATTCGTTTGCTCGTGTGCAAATTGGATCAACACCGCGTGCATTGTCTGTTGTGGGCGTGTCGAACGGCGGCAATGCATCGCCAATGAGTGGCATGGGCACCATGTCACGAGCAAGAAGTTGGAACGACACATCCGACTCCGGTGCTTCAGCAACTTTCAGTACGTAAATGCCCTCGGTGTCCACTGTGAAGGTGAATGGCCAATACGGCACCGACAGATTTTCTTGATGGCGCTCTGCGGTGATTTTCTCGATCACCACATCGCCGTTCTCTGAGTTGATGACTTGAGCAGTGAGAGTTTGTGGCAACTCGACCTTGGTGTCGGCGGGCAAGAGGCCCGTTGTGTCGGCCAACGAAATAGGAAGGCGAACCTTTCCGGGGACCAATGCGTCTTGTGGGAACCGCTTCACCACTTGAAGGGTTCCATCGGCCGAGGACGACGACCCACCACCACACGCAGCGAGAACTGCTGAGGCGCCAACACTGGCCGACAGTACGAGGAATTGACGACGGCTGACGGGTGCGGGGATCACAGTGACAATGGTATGTCCTGGGGACTCTGGCGTAAGGTTGGGGTATGGCAGCACCTGCACAACCCCCATACACCCCTGTTGTTCGCGCCGGAGATTGGATCATCGTCTCTGGTCAACTCGGCATGAAAGACGGCGCACTCGTAAAGGGTGGCGTTCCTGCACAGACCGAACAAGCAATTGTGAACTTGAAGGCACAGCTGGCATCTATGGGTGCAACCGTGAATGACATTGCAAAGACATTGTGTTTCCTCACAGACATGGACACTTTTGGATTGTTCAATGAGGTGTACGCGCGAGACTTTGGCAAGGCGCGTCCTGCTCGCTCAACCATCGGTGTGAAAGAACTTCCATTCGGCGGTGCAGTAGAGATTGAAGCGTGGGCGTACTTGCCTGCCGGTGCAAAGAAGTCTGCGCCTGCAAAGAAGAAGTCGGCAGCAAAAAAGGCTCCCGCAAAGAAGAAGGCAGTAGCGAAGAAAGCCGCTGCAAAGAAGTCAGCTCCGAAGAAGGTGGCTAAGAAGTCACCAGCACGAAAGAAGAAGTAGTTCCATGCCTGGTCCCATCATCCTTGCTGTCATCTTGCTTGTATTCCCCATCGTTGTGGGACTGTCTACTGCAGCACTCGCCGGAATTATTGGTTACTTCCTCAACAAAGATGCTGAGATTCGTCACGAGGGCAGCGAACTTCTCGAGACAAACGTCTAACAACACGTTGGTGCAGTGTCAGTGACATGACTGCCGATCTACTCGTACATAACGCACTTCTCGTTGCCACTGTTGACGCAACACGCCGTGAAATCCCTGGCGGTTGGATAGCAATCACTAACGGACTCATTTCGGGTATTGGTGTGTCCACCGACGACATGCCCGAGGCTCACGAGAAAATCGACGCGTCTGGGTGTTTAGTGACACCGGGTCTTATCAACACACACCACCACTTGTATCAAAACCTCACACGTGCGTATCCGCCAATGACATCGTCGCCGTTATTCGGTTGGTTGCAGACGTTGTATCCGTTGTGGCGTGCGTTGAATGAAGAATCGGCTCATGTATCTGCGTGGATTGGTTTGGCCGAACTGGCTTTGTCTGGATGTACAACATCGACCGACCATTTGTATTTGCACCCGCGAAATGGCGGCGACTTGTTGTCTGCTGAAATTGCCGCAGCACAAGACCTAGGTATTCGCTTTCATCCAACCCGGGGTTCTATGTCGTTGTCGCAGAAAGATGGTGGTTTACCACCAGACGATGTGGTGCAAGAAGACGACGAGATTCTGGCGCTGTCACAAGCCGCAGTTGAACGTCATCACGACCGTTCATTCGGCGCAATGACACGTGTTGCACTTGCTCCGTGTTCGCCATTTAGCGTTACGAAGGATCTCATGATTCGCTCTGCTGAGTTGGCAGAAAAGCTTGATGTTCGTTTGCATACGCACTTTGCAGAGAATGCCGAAGACGATGATTTTTCCATTGCCACATTTGGTTGCCGTCCGTTTGAATATCTGAAAGAGGTCGGCTGGCTCAGTAATCGCACATGGGTGGCGCATTGCGTGATGCCAAACGCCGATGAAATAGTGCAACTTGGTGCCGCGGGTATTGGTGCTGCACATTGCCCATCCTCCAATCTCATTTTGGCGTCTGGAATTTCTCCCATCGTTGACTTGCGTCGTGCTGGAGTGCATGTTGGTTTAGGAGTTGATGGTTCGTCTAGTGCCGACTCTGCATCGCTGTGGTTGGAGGCGCGTCAAGCCATGTTGTTGGCAAAACTTCGCAACGGAGCCGATGCCGCTGATGCGCGAATGGCATTAGAAGTAGCCACACTGGGTGGCGCCGGATGCTTGGGCCGTATTGGAGAGATTGGTCAAATTGCGGTGGGCCTTGTGGGTGACCTTGCTATTTGGGATCTCACGGGGATTCAGTTCGCTGGTGCAATTGCAGACCCAGTAGAAGGTTGGTTGCGTTGTGGGCCAACATCGGCGCGCGACACAATTGTGCATGGTCGTGCAGTTGTGCGTAATGGTCACTTGGTCAGCACGAAAGTGGATGAGATGATGCGTTCACACACTCGTCTTGCTGCTGACATGCAAAAGTTGAACTAATACATGTTGACGGCCCTGTTTATAGCGTTTGGTGTGGTGTTTGTTGCCGAATTTGGCGACAAGAGCCAGTTACTGACACTCACTTTGGCAACGAAGTACAGAGCGCTTCCCGTTCTCATTGCCATCACTGCAGCCACGATGGTGTTGCAGGCGCTGTCCGTGGGCGTGGGTGGAGCACTTGGCGCATCGCTTCCCACCACTTTCATTAACTCCCTTGCTGCCGCGGCGTTCTTGGGGTTTGCTATCTGGACGTTGGTGGATTCTGATGACGATGATGATGTGGAGACATCACCCACTTTCACGCCTCGTCGCGTGATTGTGTCCGTTGCCAGCATGTTCTTCCTTGCTGAACTGGGTGACAAAACAATGTTGTCGTCGATGACACTTGCAACTGACCGCAATCTTTTTGGTACGTGGTTAGGCGCAACATTGGGAATGGTTGCCGCCGACGGTTTGGCATTGTTGCTTGGCAAGTATTTAGGTGATCGAATCCCACGTCGCGCAATTCGCTATGGCTCGGCAGCGGTGTTCTTTGTTTTCGCCGCATTGATGCTGTTCGACGTATTGCGCTAGTAGTTACTACTAACCTTGCACCGTGAATCTTTTTGGTGAAGTTGTTGTCACGATGTTGGTCATTCTTGACCCACCTGGAAATACGCCGATTTTTCTTTCTGTAACGCAGAACCTCACACAGAAGGAACGCCACAAAGCTGCGTATCTCGCAATTGGCACTGCGTTTCTTGTTATTTCAATGTTCGCAATTGGTGGCCAAAGCATTCTTAGTTATCTGAATGTGTCAGTTCCCGCCCTCCAAGGTGCCGGCGGAATGCTGCTACTTCTGGTTGCACTTCAGTTGCTCTACGGCAAAGGCCACGAGAACAGTTTTGAAGCAGCTACTCCAGAACAGCGCACATCAGTGGCAATGGTTCCTCTTGGCACTCCACTTCTGGCAGGCCCAGGCACCATTGTCGCCACCATCGTTTTCTTTCAAGAAGCCAGTGGCGCTGCTGAGTGGTTCAGTGTTCTCGCTGGAATTGCCGTTGCATTATCTGTTTCACTTCTTGCGCTCAGATTCAGCGGACTAGTGGTGAAAATCTTCCGACCAGCCGGAGTCATCTTGTTGGCGCGCGTTGCGGGCATGATTCTTGCTGCCGTAGCAGTCCAGATGATCGCCGATTCTGTTACCGCGTTCGTCAACGCAGCCTGAGAAGTTACGAGCCCCAGCGGCCTTGACCGAAGCGGTAGCCCACAGAGCGAACTGTCTGAATGAGGTTCGCGTGTTCTTCGCCCAACTTGGCACGCAAACGACGAACGTGAACGTCCACTGTTCGTGCACCGCCGTAGTACTCGTAGCCCCACACGCGTGACAACAACATCTCGCGCGTAAACACCTTGCCAGCGTTTTGCGCCAAGAACTTCAACAGCTCATATTCCATAAAGGTGAGATCGAGTGGTCGACCATTAAACGACGCTTGGTATGTCTCAAGATTGAGTACCAAACCAGAATGTTCAACAAGTTCGGGACGTGCACCGCCATCAACCGATGAGAATAAGTGACGCAGGCGTGCTTCTAATTCACGTGGATGAAATGGCGTTAAACAAAAGTCGTCAAACAAATCGTCGCGCAATTCAAGATCGCCCAGTTGTGCACCAGACAACAACACCAACACCGAGTTCACGGGGTTATCGCGCTTGCGTAATGCGCGAGCAAATGCCCAGGCAGATTCGGCATCTTCGTCGCACGAAATGATGGCGCCCATCCAGCCATTTTGAGGCTCAATCTTTGATGCCTCGTCTGCACCCGACACGGCCTTCCATCGGTACCCACCCATATCGAGGGTGCGCGCCAAATCAGGTGATGGAGTTCCGGGGAACACAACAATCATGTCGGGCGCGGTCATGGGGTGGTTACAACGACTTCAAGTAGCGGTTGAGTTCGTACGGGGTGACTTGGGTCTTGTAACCCATCCATTCATGACGCTTGTTGCGCAAGAACCAATCGAAGATGTGTTCGCCAAGTGCTTCAGCAACAAGTTCTGACGATTCCATGATCTTCAGAGCGTCTGACAAAGACTGCGGCAACTGATGGATGCCCATCTTTGCAAGGTCTGCATCATTCATTTGGAAGAGGTTCGCGCCGGCTTCTGCTGGCAGTTCGTAACCCTCGCGAATTCCCTTCATGCCCGCAGCCAAAATGACGGAGAATGCGAGGTATGGATTGCACGCTGGGTCTGGCGAACGATATTCCAAACGCGTTGCACTGGGATTTCCACGCTTAGGAATAGGAACACGAATGAGGCCACTGCGGTTGTTGCGTGCCCACGAGATGTGAACAGGTGCTTCAAACCCAGGGACAAGTCGCTTGTACGAGTTCACTGTTTGGTTCGTTATTGCAGTGATCTCTGCTGCGTGATGCAACAGACCAGCCATAAACGCTTTTGCATCTGCGGACAAGAAGTTCGCATCGTCCGCTGAGTAGAAGGCGTTCTCATCACCCTTGAATAAGGACAAGTGAAGGTGCATGCCCGAACCCTGCACACCTTCAAGTGGCTTTGGCATGAACGTTGCGTGCACCTTGTGCATTGCAGCAAGCTCTTTCACAATCATGCGGAATGTCATGACCGAGTCGGCCATTGACAACGCATCGGTGTGACGAAGGTCGATTTCTTGTTGGCTAGGTGCATCTTCGTGGAATGAATACTCAACGGGAATTCCCATTGTCTCCAACGTGCGAATTGTTTCTTTGCGCAAAGATGACGCAACGTCTGTTGTGGTGAGATCAAAGAAACCGCCCTCATCGAGAGGTTGCAATGGCTGACCAGCAACGGGTGGAGCGAAGTAGAAGTACTCAATGTCTGGTGCCAACAAGAATTCATAACCATCGGCGCGAGCCGCGTCGAGATTGCGACGCAGCACTTGACGGGGGTCTCCACCAAACGTGGTTCCGTCCAAGTTGTAGATGTCGCAGAACACGCGAGCTTCAGCAGACTTGGAATCAACCCATGGCAGAACTTCAAATGTGTTGGGATCGGGAATGGCGAGAACGTCAGACTCTTCGGTGCGTGAGTACCCGTCGATGGATGAACCATCAAAGGTCATTCCGTCGTTCAATGCGTTTTCCAGCTCGGCCGGGCTAATGGCAAAGCTCTTCAATGTTCCGAGAACGTCGGTGAACCACAGACGAACCAGGCGTACGCCTCGTTCCTCTACGGTGCGGAGCACATAGTCGCGGTGTTGGTCAAGCATGTCGCTCACCTCTTCAGTCTGCCCCCGTACGGGGCGATGGGCTACTTAGAAAGCGAAACGGGGGGCCTTTCGGCCCCCCGTCCCTAGTTGTTCTGGGGTTTCTGCGTTAGCCGCAGACCGTCTCAAGGATGAGGCGGGTGACCAAATAGGGGTCACAGTTGGCGTTTGGACGACGGTCTTCTGCGTAACCGCGCTGGTCGCGCTCAACCTGCCAAGGAATACGCACAGATGCACCGCGGTTTGAAACGCCGTACGAGTACTTGTTCCAAGGAGCAGTTTCATGCTTACCGGTGAGGCGGCTCTGAATGTCGTGACCGTAGTTCTCAACATGCTCAAGAACGCGTGTACCAAGCTTCTCGCACGCATCGATGATTGCGCTGTAGTTCTCACGCATTGCACGAGTAGAGAAGTTGGTGTGCGCTCCTGCGCCGTTCCAATCGCCCTTTTCTGGCTTCGCGTCGAACGAGATGACCACGTCGTGATCTTCTGCGATGCGGTGAAGCAACCAACGTGCGATGTACATGTGGTCAGAAACTGTCAATGCATCTGCTGGTCCAATTTGGAATTCCCACTGGCCAGGCATTACTTCTGCGTTTGTTCCAGAGATACGAAGACCTGCATCGATGCATGCCTGTGTGTGCTCTTCAATGATCTGACGACCAACAACGCGACCTGCGCCAACGCCGCAGTAGTAAGGACCCTGTGGCTTTGGGTAACCGCCTACGGGGAAACCGTATGGTGAGCCATCGAGACGAAGCATGGTGTACTCCTGCTCGATGCCGTACCACATTTCCTGATCTTTGAATTTTGCAGCAGCAGCAGCACAAGCAGCGCGCGTGTTGGATGGGTGTGGTTCACCGGTCTTTGCAAGAAGAACGTCACACATCACGAGAACGTTCTTGCCACCACGGATGGGGTCTTGGCAATGGAACACGGGGCGAAGGATGCAGTCAGAAGCATCGCCGCTTGCCTGCTCGGTGGAGGAGCCATCAAAGCCCCACTCGTCCATTGGCATGTCGCCAATTGCGCCTGCGAAGTCGGGGATGACCTTTGTCTTTGAGCGGAGCAGCGGAGTGGGCTGCGTACCGTCAATCCAGATGTATTCGGCCTGAATGGGCATTGCGGTTCCTTTGCCTGAGGGGAGATTTCCCGTTGTCTAAGTCCCTACAGGATGTCACCTCGGAGTTTCTCTGCCTTTTCCCAAATGTGAACGCTGTGTGAAACGGGGCCGGCTTGGTGGGGAACCCTTATAGGGCAAGGGGATGAGAGGTGGGGTCGTTAGCCTCGGAGCGTGGCCACTTTCCCAACATTTGCCTCCGGCACCGGACTTCGGGTGGCGATGTCCCAGTTGAACCCCACTGTGGGTGATCTTCTTGGCAACGAACAGCTGGCCGTCGGCGATTACGCGCGTGCCGAAGCCGAGGGGTGTCACGTGATTGTGTATCCCGAGCTGACAGTCACCGGATATCCGCCTGAAGATCTGTTGTTGAAGAAAGCGTTCGTGCGCGACAACCGACTCGCTGTTGATCGCATTGCTGCTGCAACACGTGAATGTGTCGCAGCAGTGGGTTTCGTCGACGAAGAACACGGTGCCTTGTACAACGCAGTTGCGTTGTGTCGAATGGGTGAAGTGATTGGTATCTACCGCAAGAGGTTGTTGCCGAACTATTCCGTGTTTGACGAAGAGCGATACTTCGAACCAGGGCCCGACTCGGTAGACGGACACCCCGCCGGAGTGTTCACCGTCAACGGAGTCATGGTGGGTGTCTCGGTGTGTGAAGACATTTGGTTTGCCGATGGCCCAGTGAAGGCGCAAGCTGCTCACGGTGCGCGAGTGCTGTTGAACTTAAACGGTTCGCCGTATCACCAAGGCAAACACGATGAACGCGAAGACATGTTGCGTGAGCGTGCGCAACAAACAGGAAGCGCCATTGTGTATGTCAATCAGGCGGGCGCCCAAGACGAATTGGTGTTTGAAGGGTCAAGCGTTGTTGTCGCAGCCAATGGAACAATCGCATCTCGACTCGCATCATTCGACGCCGACTTTGGAGTTGTGAACATTCACACTGATGGTTCTGTTGAATCCGCAACTATTGCTCCATTTGAGTCTGATCTCGATCGCGTCTATCGCGCACTTGTTTTAGGAACTCGTGATTACGTTCGCAAGAACGGCTTTACCGATGTAGTTATTGGGCTCTCGGGTGGAATTGATTCGTCAATTGTTGCTGCCGTTGCAGTCGATGCTCTTGGTGCAGATCACGTGCACGGTGTGGCTATGCCATCGCGCTATTCCAGCCAAGGTTCATTAGACGATGCAGAAAAACTTGCTTCTGCATTAGGCATTGACCATCGCGTCATTTCCATTGAGCCTGCGTTCCAGTCATATCTGGACATGTTGCAACCATCATTTGAAGGACGCGATGCGGATCTCACGGAAGAGAATTTGCAGAGTCGTTGTCGTGGCACCACGCTTATGGCACTCAGCAATAAGTTCGGGTGGATGGTGTTAACCACCGGAAACAAGAGTGAGATGGCCGTTGGCTACTTCACTATTTATGGGGATTCTGCCGGTGGGTACGCAGTTATCAAAGACGTGTTCAAGACGCAGGTCTTCGCATTATGTCGACGCATTAATGAACGTGCGGGACGCGAGATAATTCCCGAAAGCGTCATTACAAAGCCACCATCAGCAGAACTTCGGCCTGATCAGCGCGACGATCAAAGTCTTCCGCCCTACGAAGAACTCGATCCCATTCTTCGCAATTACATCGACAACGACCTTGGTGTTCACGAGATTATTGCTCTCGGTTTCGACGAGTCAGTGGTGAAGCGAATTGCTCGATTGGTTGATGTAAATGAATACAAGCGACGTCAGTGCGCACCAGGTGTTCGCGTGTCCACCAAGGCGTTTGGTAAAGACCGCCGAGTGCCCATTACAAACGGTTATCGCGCAGATCGCGCGTAAGCAGAAATTGCAACAACCGCTAGCGCAGCCAACACGGTTGCACTCACTGCAGGACCAACTGGCCCTACCGAGTCGTATAAACGTGTCGCTACAGAACTAAACACAGCCCGCCCGCACGTACCCGCACCAACAGTGAGTCCTAAACCAATGCCGCCAGCTGTAGGAACCAAGTTGGCAGCAAGAGGCAACATGCTGACCAGTGCGAATTCGAAACCCGCGATGAACAGAATCAACATGGGCAATGCAACGAACGACACGTGCGTTCCCACACTCATGGCGCACCCTGTAATCACCATCAACACCACTCCGCGCCGAACACTGATCTCTTTGCCCCATACGTCGGTCACGCGACTACTACCAATGCTGGACACAAGTTCAAAGATTCCAAGTGCGACCACAACAGCAATGAGCGCGGCGCTAGTGAAACCGAACTCATCTTCAAACCATGGGCCGAAGGTGATACCCACACACTGGCTTGCTCCCATCAATAAGAACGAGCAGGCAAAAATCAGCCATGCATTGGCGGGAATCTTTCCACGCACATGCTCCTTAGGTGGAGCGTGAGCATCGTCACGAGGTAGTCCGGTTGCAATAAGTGCGCCCGAGATAACCAAGCCAACAGCACCGACAAGAAATCCTGTACGCCACGAGATGAGCGCTGTTGCAATTCCCATGATGGCAACGCCGATGAACAGCGACAACGCCCATGAGGTTTCAATGATCCCGACGATGCGCCCACGCTTTTCATAAGGAACGTGATCGTTGACCCACACAATGAGAGATGTATCGAAGAGAACCTTTGATGCACTCATCAAGAACATAGCTGCGGCGAACATGACAAGGTTTGTGGAGAACGCTGCGAGCAAAACAGATGCTGTGATCAGCACCATGCCGGCGGTCATGGCGACCAAACGGTTTGCTCTGTCCACATATCGTCCGATGACGGGCGATAACAGTCCGGCAAATTCACCAATAGTGAACGCGACACCTATTTCGGCAACAGAGACATCGAGGCCTCGCGCAATAACCGCAATGAATGGCGGCGCGAATCGGTAACAAGCGTTAGAGATAAGGCGTCCCCACACCAAACGGTTCACGTTTGTGCGAACAACAGGCGCGTAGGTGGTGTCAATAAAGCGGTCGAACACGCTTATAACTCTTCGCCAAGTTCACCATGTTCAAACAAATCGACTACGTCGCCAATGTCAATGGAGGAAGAAGTACCAGGCGTAACAATGAAATGACAACCACCAAGATTTGCAATGCGCGTATCGGGCACTCGATGTGCCCGACGCATCACGCGGATAACGCCTGCATGCGCAACACATAACACTTCGCTTCCGGGGAATTGATCTGCCAAGTCAAACAACGCAGCCGACACTCGCGCGACGATTGAATCGTCACTTTCAAAACCTGGCGGCCGCTTGTGGTCGTCGAGATAG
>Ga0214168_1000414_pt1 | contig 17290 bp, 25 predicted proteins | sample LakMenepilimnion_FD_153002 | JGI IMG/M metagenome (GOLD analysis project Ga0214168, IMG submission 153002) | Freshwater microbial communities from Lake Mendota, WI - Practice 29OCT2010 epilimnion v4 | ecosystem: Environmental > Aquatic > Freshwater > Lake > Epilimnion/Euphotic zone | place: Lake...
GTTGATGGGGAAATTGAACAGCGAATTTACGGAATGAAACAAGTTCGTGCAAAGTTTAAAACCATGATTGCCCCCGACATGAACATGGAAGATTTCTTTCTGCTTGGACCACAACGTTCAAACAAAACACCATCTCTTTATGCTCAGTTCCTGCAAGACTATGCTGATGATTTGGAACGTCGCATTGCTGCTAAGAGGGCAGTTGATAAACGTATTGTAGACCCTGTTACTGGTCGTCCACAAATTGGTAGTGTTGAAGAACTTATTGCTCAAGAAAAAGGAAAGGTTGAAGGATATCTTTCTGGTACTATTGATTTGCCTGATGGTATTACTGCCGAGTTCAAGGTTGCTTTAAATAAGAAACGTGCTGCTGTAGAAGCGCAGAATGCTATTGATGCTGCACAGAAATCACTTGATGATTCTGTTGCACTCAAGCCCGAACTTGATGCTATTAATAAAACGTCAAAGTCTCGCTGGTTGACCAAGGAAGAAAAAGCCCGTAAGGTTGAAATTGAAAAGCAAGTTAAGAAGTTGCAAAACGACCTTACAAAGGCTAAAGAGAAGGGCAAGAAAGTAGAAAAACTTACTGCCAAAGAGCAGAGGTTTTTTGCTGGTCTAGTTGAATCCGTTGACGAGACTGGCACTAGGTCTTTTGAATACACAGTACCCAAAGGTACGCCAGTTGTTCCTAGAGGGCCAAAGGCTTTGGCTCGTGAGGCTGCTGAAGATGCGCTAGTTAAAACCAGTGAAGAGAGTGCTATTCCAAGAGAAGCGGCTAGGGCGTTAGCGCAATACAGCGAGGCCATGCAGACACCTATGCATGCTAAGGCGAAGCAGGATGAACAGTTAGTCAGGGTTATGCAGGCTTTGGCTGGATTTGATATGCATAAAGTTCCCAAGTTTGTATCAGCGTCTGACGGGTCTACTGTTGCTACTTATGCTACTGGTGCTCCTATCACTTTCTCTGATGCTCAATGGCGCTCTTTGTTTCATGGAGTGCCACAAGAACGACTTAGTTTTAATCGTGGTAAAGCACAAATAGAGTTAGACCGTCTTCGTGTAGATTTGCGCAACATTGACAGAGAACTTGCAGACATGAACGTTAGGTATAATGAACTTCAAACTCAGGTGGGGGCATCACGGTTTCCTAGTTTGCGTCGTGCGATACAGGAAATGTCTGAAGAGATTAAACTGGTAGAGTCACGGCGTTATTCATTGCTTAATGATATTGATGAGCAAAAAATTGTTATTGAATCTTTGGCTGATGGGATTCAGTCTGTTGCTTTAGGTAAAATAAAGATTCTTGTTGAAGGACGTTTTGCTCCTGATGGCGAGATGATTCAGGCACCTATTTTTGATGAAAATGGATTAAAGCGTTGGCTTGAACATATGCATCCTACGCAGTCTCTTATGAGGGACGAAAAGTTTGGTGATTTGGGCTTGTTGGTTGAAAAAACAACTAAAGACCGACTATCAGAGGCCAAGGTTACCACCACTAATTATGTTCCAATTATGCAAACCTCAGAAGCCATGCGTTTCATGGGATTGTCTAACGACGCAGAACGAGCATCTGCTCGTGCTGCTAATGTGGCAAAAACATGGGAGGCAAGTCCAGAGTATGCTCATCTTCAACGCATGTCACAGTTGGAAAGCAACTCATTTATTGTTATGCTCAAGCATCAACAAGACCAGGTTGGTTCCGCAGAAAGACTTCTTGAAGAAGTAAAAGCCAGGTTGGGTGCAACACTTGCCGATGCGCAAGATATTAGTCAGGGAATGTCTACGGTTCGCAGAAATATCGCTGATACAGCAGAGCGGGGTTCTGATGCTTTGGAGAACTTGCGTGGTGCTGGTGTTACTATTCCACAGGAGCAGTTTACTATGCCTGGATATCCAGCGTGGGATACTTATCCTGATTGGGTTAAGCGTGACATTATTGAAAACAATAAGATAGCACATGCTAATGACCCTAGAATTCCGTTGTTGCCTGAGGAGCCAGTTGCTGTGCCTGCTGAGCCTTTCCCTTTGAGTGCTTTGTCTACGCCTGATGAAATCAGGGCGTATGCTGCACGCATGGAAGAACAAGCCATGCCTAGTGGTCCATTGGTTAAGGACGTTTCTGGTAGCGAGAATGTTGCTTTGGGTAGAGTTGCTGATGAAGCCATGAGTCTTGAAGGGGAATACAACAAGGTTGTACAAGATGCTGTTAGGGCTAGGAAAACTGCTAAAGAGTGGCAGGAAGGTGCCCGTGGTGAATCTGTACCTAGGGATGCTGGTTACTCTCCAGAGTCGCAGGCCGCTCTTCGTGCCATGGAAGGCAAAGCCCCTAGAGAAGGTGGCCGTAAGGCTGCGCTGAATGAGGTTAGGGCAGCATTTAATGAACGCCTAAAGGTTCTTACTACTGCTGAAGAAGTTACTCAACGTGTTCAAACCAGGCTTGGAGAGATTGAAGAGAAGATTCTTTCTTACGGCATTGAAGGCGATACGCTGTCGTTTTGGACTAAATTGGAAGACAACCGTGTCATGGCTGATTTGATTCAGCAAAGACTTGATGATGTTCAAGCGTTGATTGATTCAAGACCTGAAGATGCTATAAAGGTTCTAAAGGATTCTGTAAAAGGCAGGAAGACCAGCAAGGCTGTTCTTGATGCTGATGTTCAGACTGCTTTGGATTCGTATCGTCAATGGTGGACAGAGAACTACGATATTATTCGTGGTGTTACGTCACCAATGGATGACCTAGAAAAGCCAGTGTACGATGCGTGGACTAAAGCAGCGAATGCTGAAATTGAACTTATCGATACACAGTTGATGCGTGGTGAAGAGGTTCGTGCTTTGGCTCGTGCTTCTGCACCTGTATGGCATGAAACCACCTTTACAACCCTTGAAAAGGGTTATGAGAAGGCGGCACGAGAGTCTGGAATGCTTAAAGGTCAAGCCAAGGTTGACGGTAGAAACTTCCCAAGTTTGTATGGCAATAAAGAAGCGTTGGACCTTATTACAAGTTTGGACCGCCTAAAAACTCCTGGTGTTTCTCGTGACTTGGCTAAGTTCATGGGTGAATATACTGGATACTTCCGCTCGTACGCAACTTTAAGCCCTGGTTATCATGTGCGTAACACGATAAGTAACGTGTTCTCTATATTTACTGCTGGTGCTCAAATTAAGAATATGACTGAAGGTTTCCGTTTGTGGCGTCAACTTACACGCACACTAGACCAGGGTGGCACGCTTGATGATTTTGTTTCGGCACTTCCTGCTGAACAACAGATGGCTGGTCGCAGAGCGGCTGAGGTTATGTTTGGTATGGGTGGAGGCAAAACAGCCGACGCTTTGCGTGGATTCAGTGAAGGCGGAAACATACTTAAAGACAATAGGCTTATTAGGTTCTCTCGTCGTACTGGCGGAAAAGTTGAAGGCTCAGGACACTTTGTATTAGCATACGATGGTCTAATGCAGGGCTTCACTCCTGAACAAGCATTTAACCGTACACGTCGCTACCTGATTGACTATCAATCAAGAACTATTCTTGATGAATCTATGCGTGACATTATTCCATTTTGGATGTGGATGAGTCGCAACCTACCTTTGCAGATTGTTAACCGCTGGACAAACCCTAAAGTATATGTAATGTACGACAAGATTGTTAGAAACATGTCTGAAGATGATAATGGTATTATGCCGAACTATTTGCAAAAGCGTAACCCAATTAATCTTGGTGGTGGAAACTTCTTGAACCTTGACCTTCCTACCAGTGGTATTGACCAACAGATTTCAGATATAACGAATCCGAATAAGTGGTTGTCTTATGTCAACCCAGGTATTCGTACACCTATCGAGTTGATGACCAACAGAAACACATTCACTGGTCAACCTTTTGATAATAGTTATGTTCCTATTAGTGCTGTTATGAAACCATTCGTTCCTATCCTGAGTGCTATGGGTCAGATTGAGCACAACTCTAAAGGCGAACAGGTTGTTTCTCGCAAGGCTTTGTATGCGCTAACATCAATGAACCCTGTTTTGTCTAGGGCTGATAGAATGTTACCTACAGATACCGACAGCGTGAAGGGCCGTAACTCTTGGAATGCATTCTTTGGTGTGCCGTTGACACAGGTAGACGAAGGTATGCAGGACTCAGAGCGGTATCGTAGAATTGCGCAACTAAAAGCATTACAAGCCAAACAACAGAACCTTGGGTTCGGAGGACAATGAGCAAGTTAAAGTATCCATCAAAAAGACTGGTAGTACCTGAAGCGTTGAGTCGCACACCTAATGGTGTGCTGCCTCTCGCTGTGTTACGCAAGGCTAAGGCAGGTGGCTTGTTGTATAAGCCTGTTGCCAAGTCATTCAATGAGATGTATGCCAAGGCAAAAGCCGAAGGTATCAAGTTAGTGTCGGTCGGTTCGTATCGTGACTATGATAAACAGCATGCGTTGTTTATGAGCAGATACAGCCTAAAGGATGAGGGTCGTGTTCCTCAGGTGACACGTAAGTTTGATGGTCGTGTTTGGTATTTGAAGAAGGGTGTGTCGCCTGCGGCTTCCCCTGGTACGTCTAATCATGGTTATGGTTTGGCTATTGACCTTGATGTTTCCAATCCGAAGGTGTATGCATGGCTTGATGCGAATGCTCCTGCGTTTGGTTTTTATTTGCAGGGTAAGCCGACGTTGCCTAATGGTCGTAAGAACCCTGAGTTTGAGGCGTGGCATTGGCAGAAAGTTGATGCGTAGAACGCAGAAAAGCCACCCCGTAGGGTGGCCATTCTAGTTTTATTATTCGTCCCAGATATTAATATTATCTCGTTTTAATGCGTACTCCATAGTTTTAAGTAGTGACATAAGTACGGCTATGCCTACCATCCAAGATTCTGTATCGCCAAGTGGCATACCGTAGCCAGCCCTTACGGCTTCTACCATGTCGTCTTGGCTCATCATTACACTCATCTCGTAGAACGTTCCGTGCTGTTGCACGATGCGTTCTGCTTTGGATTCTATTGCTTCTACATCCTCGGGGGGTAGAATGTTTTTAATCCATTCGTTGTGGTCGTTCATTTGAAATCACTATCCAATCATTCGGTAAACCGTTAATGTATTGTCCTTGTCCTAGTTCTATGTTATCTTTTCCATAGTGACTGGCAAGGACTGCATACAGTTCTTGGACGCTGACTGCTTTGAGAAAGGCGACCGTGAACTGGTTCGCTTTCATTCAGTCTCAGTGTTCTCCTCAGCCCGCATTGAGTTTTCAATGTTGGTTGCTACTGCTACAATTGATTCTACTGCTGATGGACCAAACTTTTCTTCAATCAAATGAATGATTGCGAAAATGTTTGCTACAATCCAGTAGACATCTACTGGTACTGGTCTATCATTCGTGTCCTGTGTTGGTTCCATAGTTGTCTCCTAGGTTTAGGTTGAATGTTTCATCTAGGAGCATTAGCGCAATTACGCTATACCCTACGATATCTAATAGTGTATCATACGTTGACTCGTTTTCTGCTTTGCGACCTTCAAGGTTTTTGTATCTTTCTACCTTGTCGCTGAGGCGAACCACAACGCCCACCAGTCCGAAACGGTTGATGTTGCCATGGCCGTAGTCGTGCTGTTTGCTACATAGGGTTGATATCATCTCGCCTGTGTCCCACTGTTCCTGCATCCTGAGCAGGTTGATTGTCTGCTTGGCTAGGTTGCTAACCATTGCTTCAATGACCCTGTTCATTGTGTCTCCGAGTTCAATAGTGTCTACCATTGAGTCTCGATATTCAATCATTGTATCTGCTGTGATGGGTGCCAGTTCGTTTTCACCTGCTAGGAACATCACCCACTGTGTGGCTGACTGTTCCCATGTTTCTGCGAACCGTACTGATTTGCGTATTGTTGTGTCTGTTGACATTGCTATCCTTAATGTTTCGAACGCCTGATTACGCAGACGCCATACGTGTGTTTTGGTCATGCCGAGTTCATCGGCTATTGCTTGTAATGATTTGCCTTCGCTTATACAAGCGTTCACAATCCACAGGCTTCTAGGGTCTAGGTCATCCACGTATTGTGCTACGGTTTCTCGTAGCACCATAAGTGATTCTGAGGTTTGCTGTGGTTCTTCAAACGGTATCGCCTGCATCAATGCTTCGTAGTCGTTTTCAGGTGCCCTGTCTCCTGTGGTGCGTGTTACTTTAGTCATCGTACTTTGGGTTAATCATCATGTCCATAACGTCGCTTGGTTCCAAAAGAAAACCCCTCGCTGGATTCTTTGAGAAGGCGGCGAAGTCTCTTAACTTCAACGTCCGAGAATTGACTCGTAGATACTTCTTTAGTCTCTTTACACTCACCACGATGAAAGCACCAGATGTGTCGTCCAATGTGTATACGTATACCCACCAGTGGGCTTTCGTTACTTTGATTCCTGATTTGTTCCATACCTGATTACCTTCCTCATCTGTCTTGCGAAATGGATTTTGCTCAATCTCCACTGCCATCCTGCCATTACGGTACCTGTCGCTTTTGACTTCGAAAGCCCCTGACTCAAGCGATGATAGGAACTTCTTAACAAGGCCCTCTCCTTTTTGTCCATACTCTAAATCCTTTTTAAAGTTAAATTTTGATGCTGGGATATCCCAATCTGAATTCTTACTCATGTTTCGTTACCAATAGTCGTTTAACAAGTTTGTCGTCTACATAGGCGACGCCATTCAATCCATCTAGAATTGATTTGGCATAGTTATCGATGTCTCCTCTTAGCCCACTGGATGTGGGGTCTTTAGATTCGGTTACAGTAACTCTGAGTTTATGTTTGTATAGTGATATTGTTATGTCTACTGGCTTGTCAGCACAAGGACCTTCCCAGGCTTCTCGTACTGCACGTTCAAACTCTAAGGTTTGGATTGGGGTGAACACACGCCCACGGCGTCCCAGCCGTGGACGTTGCTTCACTTTGGGTTTGAAGTTAAAGGTTTGTGTATGTCTCATAGCATCTCTCTACAAGTTTCAGCATCTCTGCTTCACCGTCTGCTCTAAGATAGAACTTGCCCCATCTTGAATCTGCTGAACGGATAACAGCCAACGCTTCTGCTGGTGTGATGCCTGCGTCACGCATTTTACATGCCAACCTAAACAACGCACTTGAACGGTCCGAACCTTCCATCGGTCCATCACGCCAAATCACATACGGTATAGGACCGACACGCCTGAGGATTAGACGAACATCTTCGTTTGTTTCCATAGACATGACATGTGTGCGTGTTGGTGGTTTCCACATACTGGCTAGTATATCAAGCGTTGACTCATCAACACGTGACTCTAAAGCCAAAGGTAGGAAGTCTACGAGAGGCATCGGCTGGTCGTTGTCGTCCAGTATGGTGCGTTCTAGTGGTTGCCCTGCGTAAGCGTTAGGGTATGGTAGGCGTACATAGTTGCCGTAGCCTGCACCTGCTGACTCTTGTTTAGGGTTGACTTCTTTTGCTGGGTAGTTGATTGCTTGGTGTGCCGACAAAAATGCTCGTCGCATTGTTGCGGCTGGCACCAGTGAATCAGCAAACACCCACACGTGGTATCCTTTGCGTGTCTTCTCAACGAACGATGTTACACCTTTTGCTGTGAACGATAGTTGCAAGTTTCGGGCTGCATCTAAGTCGTCTACGTCAATGTCGGAACATCCCCATACTGTGTACCAGTTGCCTTTCCAAGGCATCAACGGATACACACCAATGAGTTCATCACCTTGCAGGTGTTTCAGGAACGAGTCGGCGTTCAATGGTTTGCGTACACAGCCACCTTCCCACGCTCCGTAAACATCTCCACGACCACGGAACAATGTAAGGAATGAATCAACTATGTAGGGTGTGATTACAGTTCCTGTTGCGTCCATTGTGCACCTCGGATGTATTGGTCAGGTAGTTCGCCGTTCTTTAGTTCCCACAGTCGTCCTGTACGCACATCTAGTTCAAAGTCTACATCGTCAACGAGCATTCCTGCTGGTCGTTTGTTTTTCAACAAACTCATTGTAATGGTGTACTCATGAACACGCAAGTCATACACTAGGGACTCTAGTCTTTCTTGGTAGCGTTCGTTGTGGTTCTTATCGAGGCGTTCACGGAGTTCTTGAATCTCAGCCATTATCTCGTACTTCTTACGGCGTACACCGATAATAGATGTGGCTTGTTGTTCTCCACCGTATGCACCTGATGACATTGTTAGTTTGCGTCCCTCTGCTCCTGATGAGCGTGAGGTTTGATGCAATACAAGCAAGGGAACATCGTGGCGTCGTCCGAAGCCTTTGAGGTAGCCTGCCTTTTCAGGCACCATCTCTCCTGCTTCTACTAACTCTAGGTAGTCAACAACAACAAGGTCGGGTTTGTCTCCCCACACGTCGCACACTTCACCGTAGGCTCGTTCCATGTCTGCTGGTACGAGTGGCTGGTCAAACACTGCTAGGTTTGGAAAGTCTTCCTCTGCTGTTTGGCGTAGTAAATCAATTGCTGTCTTGTCGTCTTCGGCAACTCGCTGTTCAAGTTGACGAGCATCAATGTTGTGATGCATACATGTTAGTTTAGTTAGTACAAGAGTTTTGGGTTCATCAGGGATGAACAAAGCAATCTTCTTATCACGATTGTTTCGTAATGCGTGTAACAGCACCAGTGTTTTACCACCGTGGCTGTATCCAAGCATCATTGACATTTCGCCAGGGGCAATACCACGCATCTCGTTGTCTATTGGTTCTATACCAAGATACACACGGTCTTCGGGTGATTGTGCCCAGCGCACAAATGAATGTGCCGCTTCTGTGAGTGGCACGTAGTGACGGTATTCCTTAGGAACGGTAAAAGCAGGGGGTGTGGCGCCCCCTGCCTCTACTGAATCCCATCCCGCCTGTATTTGGTCAAGCGAGAGTCTCAATTACTGTCCCTTTGGTGGCCAGTAGGCTTTTTCTTTGTCGTTCACGGCTTTGAACCATGGACGCTTCGGATTGGCTGCAAGGTCTGCACGGTTGTCGTACACTTCGGTTACGCCATCACGCTTGCATGCGCTGATGAGCCAGCCTGGGATTGGACCTTGCTGGTCATTCTTTACACGCACAGCAAAGCCTTGCTCTGTTGCTTGTGGGAATGCAGCCTGTACATATTCTGCTTCGGTGGGTGCTGGAGCATTGCCGTAGATGGACTTCATCAACAGTTCTGTTACTGCGTCAAAGTTGTCTGCGAACAAACCGATGTCTGCTCCGTTGGTTGTAAGTTCGCTCGCAATTTTTGCCGCTACTTGTGTAATGATACTCTTGTCCTTATCCATTGGTGGACTCCTCATTGATGTTGGTGTTGTTGTTGTCAAAGTCACTTAGTTGTGACCCTTTGCAGATTGACCAGAATGGGCACCACTTCTCTGAGCAGAGTCCGTGCTGGTCGTTTACAGGCCATGACATATCTTTGTTCTTATCATAGATAATGGACAATGGCTGTACTATAGAGTGTACCTGATGTTTGAACCAGTCAACGTGACTTTGTGTTCTGATGATTGGTACAATCTGCCCTACAGATTTTGTTGCCCGAGTCATAACGCCATAGTTGAAACGCACAGGGAAGTCGGGCGACCATCCCATGTGTACGCTGGCATACGCATACGCTGATGCCTGAATAGATTGACGTTGCTTTTCTCCTTGGGAGTATTTGCGTCCTGCTGTTTTCCAGTCCCAAATAACACCGTTAGGGTCTACATAGTCCATCGTGCCACCAAGCCAAACTTCCATAGGTTCAGGTTGGCATTCAAAGTCTAGTGACTTGTCTGATGGGTGGTACGTCATCAGTGGTACACCGAAGTTGGCTTCCACTTTTCCACCGATGACAACATGTGGTGCTATCTCCGAGTGGAATGTGTTCATCAGCGAGCCGACATACTCACGCATGTGTTCAGGTCCGTTTGTTGAGTTCAGTTTGAATGGTTCTTCATCCATCAACCGTTCAAGTTCCAGACTTGCTTCCTTGTATGAGTTTTTGTTTTCACCCGTTGTCAGGTAATGCTCAATGCCACGGTGTACGGCTGTGCCGATGTGTGTAGCGTCAGAACCCTGACGCCACTCGGGCAAGTTCATTCCGAGGCGTGCACGCTCGGGACAAATCATCACGTCGTTAAGCCAGGATTGACGCACCCATAATCGGCGTCTTGCTGGATACATTGTTTCGTCTTTCCATTCGGCTTCAATATTTTCTATTCTCATAGTTGCCCTCTCTGTGTTAGGCGTTTGCGTAGGTGTGTAACATACGATTTGTGGATGGTGACACCGAAACGCATATACAATTCGTTCTTTAGTGGTGTTGGTTGTTTGCCGAGTCGTATACCGTCAACTAGATATTCAAATACATCTTCGTCTAGTTTACGTGCGAAATGTCCTCGCCATTCCTCGGTTACTTGATTCTTACGGAACTCTGCTAATGGTTGTCTTGTTTTGTCTCTCAGTTCAAACCAATGGGTTAGTGTTCCGTCCCACTTACCAAAGTGGGCTAGTGCCTCACCGTTGAGAACCTCATACGGTATGGCTAGGTAGTTAGGTGTCGTGTATGGTTCTGTGAGTTTCACATCGCATAAACATTCGGGTGGGTGTTGTAACACACCACACCCTTCAGGGGAATAAGTCATTGTCTCCTTGTCTTGTATTAGCGTACTTGTCAGGTGGCGTGCCACCCCTAGGTGGCATCGCCTTCGGGACTGGTCTTTACCCCACCCCCTGTAGTCCCCCTCCCCGTGGTCGTTACTCTAGTAGGGGCTTTGTCAACGGCTACCATTTCCACGAGGCGTGACCCTCTCGGATGGTGGCATAGGGGCGGCTCAGACAGCGTGAGAGCCGTGCTAAGGGTCTTGGGGCACTTGGGGCACGCCCAGTAGTTCACAACGCCTCCTGTGGCTTCTCAGCGTCTCTCATGGTCTCTCTTTGTCCACGGTGCTGGTACTGTTGGTTTCAGGTAGTCGTAGTTACGGATACAGCCCCAACCGTTGAAGCCGACAGGCTTCTGAAAGAACCCATTGGGTGCTAGCCACCCTCTGATTGCGATACGGTTGGCGACTAGGATTTGTTCTAGTCGTGTTGCTTTCCATTGCTTGGGTGCGAACTCTTCTCCACCGAAACCGTTCCACGTGTTGATGTAGATACCAAGCCCACCTGCGTAGAGTCCTTTGTCTTTCCAATTCCTTCTAGTTTCACACCAAGCAACCCTATCCCAATACCGATTGTGTGGCACAGGGAGTTCAGCGAGTCTACTAGGCTCATCCCAAGCAAATCTTTGTACCGTGGCTTTACCCCGATGAGGCGCTGATGTTGTACTAGTTGTTGTGTACGGAGTAAGTATTTGTTTAGCATTGAATGTTTCCTTTACGGTTGTTGTTGTTGAATTTATGTGGGTAGAAATGGGTGTAGCAGGGGTATGAACCCCTGCGACACACAGACACGCTGTAATCAGTTTCCTAATCAAGTTGTAATTCCTCAATGGCAAACACTAATGACTTCTCAAACTTATGTTTGGCTTCCATCATTAGGGCGTATTCCTCAGATACACCGTCTTGCCATTTGGTTGTTGCGACCCTGCCAATTTTTTTGGCTACCTGGTCACATCCGATACTTAGTGATTTGATAACCGAGCGTAGTTCGGGTATCGTGAGGGCTGTTGATGTTGTGTATTCCATTGTGTATTCCTAGAAAGGGTCGGGCAAGGTTACCCATTGTCCTGTTGTTTGTGGTGGGGTTGGTACTGTTCTGCTAATTCTTTCACGAAGTTCGTTATAGTCGTACCCCTCTTGTTCTGCTGTTATAGTTGGTCTGCTGATTGTTATGGTGTGGTTGTGGTTGGTGTTGTAAACATACTCCTCCTCCATACGCCGAGACTGTTCAGGTGTCAGCGTAGGTAAATCCTCAACCTTACCATTTGCCTTGTCAACGGTGTCGGGTTTGTCCATAAGCCCATCCTCAAACTTACCTTCCAAATCTTTCAGGTAGGCATCAAGAAACTTGTTGGTCAACAGTTCACGAACACCGTGCGATACGGCGTCACGATACTTAGACCACATATCAACCAACTCGTCCCTAGATAGTTCGTCTAGTTCGTAGTGACCGTAACGATTCAATGTGCCGTATGTTCGGATAGTTAGTCGTTGTTCCTCAGTCAAGTTGTGTAACTGTCCAGCATACAGCCTGAGATGATTGTTCCAGTTGTTGTATGTCTCATCAAATGTTGTGCCAGCAGGATTGAGAATAGACGAACCGTTACCTGACGGTATGGTATGCGTGATACCACCAGCGTACATTCTGTAATGAGTTACAGCCTGATATTTATTATCGGACTGTGAATGTTCCAAAACCAAAGCCATCATTTTCTCGTTGATGCTTTGCTCTGCGTTCTGTGAGTAAATCCAAGATTCAGATAACTCGTCCTCGGGTACGTCCATTGTTATTGTGATTGTGAATGATGTATTCATTTTTGTCATTTGTTTCTCCTATTGTTGTTCAGTCGTTGGCTTCGTTGATGGCGTCTTCAATACAGGACATACCCTCAGTGTTCAGGGCTTCCTCCATTTTGCGCCACGACCTTGATGCTTTGATGCGTTTCATCTCATCATCACCAATCTCGTCGTCACACATAAAGCGTATGTCGTCCTCTGTGAAAACAGAAACTTTCCAGTCAAACTTTCGGGCTAACGCCCACAGTAAGTCCAATGCTTCTGTGTTGTCGGTGATGAAATCAGTTATGTGTTCCATTTGTTTTTACCTCCTAGTAGTAGTCGTAAGTAGAGTCGTAGTTGCCGACACTAAGGGCACGCTGAGTATCGTCCTGATACTTCTGCGCAATCCTAGCCTCGTCAAACCAATCTGTTGGTGTGTTGGTTGGTGGTGTCCACAGACACGAGCACAGCATACGGTCATTGTGACAGAACCAGCAGGTGTCACACTCGGGGCACAGTTCTGCTTCGTTCACATTGGCTTCGCAAACATACTCGGTGTGACCACAACTTGAACACTTCCACAGTTCGCCCCACACTTCCTCGCCGTTCTCATCAATGTATGTACAATCCTGTACAAGTTCAGAGTCGTAACCGTTCTTGTCTATTGGTGTCACATTAGTCCACGCACTCTGTGACCAGCCACTAGTGTACATACCTGAACCTGAATAGGTGTAGGTGCTACGACCGTACTTGTATGAGTTGTTAGACCACCAAATGTCACCGTCCCAAGTACCCAGGTTCTCGTTGATGATAGTGTAGTCATTCTGTACAGCAGGGTTAGCAGACAGGAACACAAGTTTAGAACCAGCGGCAAACTTGGCTAGTTTCTTGCGTGCTTTCTTACTGTTGAGAGTAGACGCACCACCCCAAGCAGGGAACAGTTCCTCAGCAAAGATGCGTGTGTCAGATTTACCGTTGCGTTCCTTGATAGGTAGCATACCGTTATGTCCAACAACACTCAGTTGGTCATTACCTAGACGGAATGGGTGACAGTTATCAACTGTTGTACCACCGTGGGTAGTGATGCGTGAATGGAACAGGGCTACACCCTGATACTTTTCTCGTTGCTCAAAGAACTCAGCGATGATTTTATCAGCGTTGAGTCCACTGTTGGTAATGATACGAGTACGGTCGTGAATGGCGTAGCCGAAACCGTCAGGGTTATTAGCGGCGCTATTTTGTAGGTGCTCGTAGGTTGGTGTTGCGTATTCCTGTATGAAAGTCAAGAGACACATTGCTCAGACTCCTTTCGTTGTTGCGTACTCGTCAAAGGCTAGGTATCCGTTGTCTCGTGTGAACTCACGGAACTTGTCCCAGTCGGTACTTGCTTTTATGTTTATGTTGTTGCGTGTCGCCACAGAGTAGTCAGCGACAGCGTGTACGGCTTCCAGCCGTGCTTTGAGTGTGCTAGGTCGTAGTGTGCCCTTGAAGAATCGTAACTCAATAGTGTTACGGTTCTGTAAGTTGAGAGCAACATAACGGTCTGCGTTGTAATGTACATAGTCACGACCACGCTTGTTAGCACCCTTGGCATAGTTCAGCAGACGAGTTGTTTCTGTACTGTCCCACTTGGCGTAACTGTTGTTGGTGCGACCAGCAATACGACCCCATTGTTCTGAGTTCTGATAGAACAAAGACATGAAGCGCCACAGTGAACTGGCACGGTCAGCAAAGAAACCAGCGTTGATGTGAACATGTAATCCACAACTGGTTGTCTGCGCAGAACGCATACCAATCTTGGCAAGTTCACGCAGGTTCTCATAGTCAAACTGTGACTCTAAGTATTTGCGTGTCATCGGATGCGACACCATCTCAAAACCGTCACTAAGTGAACCGTCGTGTTTGAGGTAGCAAGTGTCACCGTACAGTTGTTGTGCGAGTTCAGCACCCTCTTCAACATCACAGTCTATGGCTTCCATCTCTAACTCAAAACCAGTCACAGATACACGGCGTGGCTCGCTAGATAAAGTGAGCGCACGACCAGCAGGTGACACAGTAAAGAACTGAACCTCAGGACGATACGAATAGTCGTGGATAAGTCGGCTACGACTTTCACGGTCGTGTTCACAGTCGGCACAGTCGTCGTAACGATAGTACAAGTCGTGAGTATCACACCACGAATACTCGTGGTAACAATCACTACAAACAGAACGGTCACCGTTGATGAGTTCTAAGTCGTCGTTCACCGTGAAGTCGGCACAGTCTTCACAGTATGAAAACTCCATCTCATACAACTCGGCAATCCAAACGGAAGTGCCGTTCTGTACGGCACGGTTTTCTGTTTCAGAGTCAGCCCCTGCTACTGAGTTGGTGATACGCACATCGTAAGATGTGTTGGTGCGTGGAATGAGCATGAGGTCATCACGCTCAAAGTAGTCGCCACTGTAATGGCATTGGTATGTTGTGGTTGGTAGTTCGGTCATTACTCCGAGCCTTTCTTGTAAAGCCTGAACTTCGTCAGGTGATAATGGGGGAACACCAAAGATTGATGTAGTCATTAGTTTGCCTCCTAGGCAGTTGTTTTTTATTTGGGTTGTGTGATAGAGGTCTATCACGGTTGATGGAAAGTCGGGAAACCCTTGTGCTATAAGGGAAATCCGTTGATGTCGCACTCCTCTCTGTTGAAAATTGGTGAGATACGCCAGCGTAAGCCGATGTTGTTTTCACGCTCAAAACCTGCGAGGTCGCACTCGTCAACAAACGTGACACGCTCGGTTACAGTATCAACGCACATGTAGTACGCAGGTTTGAAACCAAACTTGCGTGCTCGGTCAATGACACGCACAAAGTCGTTGTCGTATGGTTTGTTGTTGCGTGAATCTCGTTGTTGTTTCATAATAGTTTCCTTTTTGTATTAGCGTTAGTAGTTATAGTCGTCATCATCAAGGTCTTCCAACCAAAGTTGGTAAGAAACCTCATCTGTATAAAACGACAGGTCGTCGTCCATAACAAAGTCACGGAACTTCACGGCGTTGTCATAACGGCGTGAGTTTTCCAAATCCAATCTGTCAATGGCATTCTCCATCAGGTAAATTGTTTTGTTGCGAGCATACACTCGTAACGGAACAATCACCCTTAGGTATAGGTTGGTGCGCCAATGAAGTTTCATTGTTGTTCTGCTTTCTGTTTCATATTTTGTGGTTGTTGTGGGTGAGTGCCCTCATCAATGAGCACCCAACAGGTTTCGCAAGGGTCGTGCTTTACACGACACTCACGACAATGGAAATGTAAGTCGTCCATTATTTGTTCTCCTTTGGCTTGGACTTGTATGGCTTCCACAAAGACTTGTGGTGACCACTATCGCAACGATTACGACAGCAGAAGTCCACATCTGTGTTACGCACAGGCTCCGACCATGCGTACTTGTCGTAACGCTCATACACACTTGGTGCTTCTTGATAAATGTTGAGAACATTGATGATGTGATTGTACTCACCATCAACATAGTTCCCAATGTCTGCGATACCTGTTTGCCACTCAGGTATTCCTTTCGTGATTCGTGACATAAAGCCACCTTTCTGTTATCTGACAACTCATCAGCACGGTTATGAACCGTGTACGCCTTACGGCGTTTCGTTGTTTGTGATAGAGGTCTATCAGCGATTAGCCGACTTGCGCGATGATGTCGGCTTCGTTGATTGTGTCAAACGAGATGACACCCTCTTCTGACTCAACAAGTGGCATCGTTGCGAGCAGGATTTTCTCCCAGAGCGCAACATACTCTTCGTTGATTTGCTTGATTGTTGATGGTGACACGATAGTGCTCCTTGTTTTTTTATTCTGATAACTCATCAGCACGGAAACTTATCCGTGTACGCCCAAAGGGCGTTTCGTTATGTCAGATGTTTGCCATTACGAATGGCTTGATTGCTTCCAACTGTTCACACTTTTTACGGAAAGTTTCGTACGCATACTTCATACGCATGAAACCAAACTCGTAATGATGAACCAAACCCTTGATTTCCTCAAGGACATAATCTGCTTCTGCTTCTGCGCCTTGCCATTGCCATAACTTGTACTCGTAAGTAAGACGCTTGATTTCTGTAACCTTAGACATAAAGACCTTGTCGTTATGTAAAGCGATTGATGTTGCCATTGTTATTTCTTTCTGTTATCTAACAACTCGTCAGCACAGGTCTAACCTGTGGACGCCTCACGGCGTTTCGTTGTGATAGAGGTCTATCAGTTGCTGGTGAAGATTGCCTTCGTAGCGATGGCGATGACCTCAGGTGACAAACCTGCTTTGCGTAGTTTGCGAGCAACATCAGCATCGCTGATGGTGACAGTAGAAACCTTGCGTTGAGGCTTGGCATCTGCTTTCTTGTTGTTGCCACCACGAGACGCAACAATGTGTGCCATAGACAGACACGCATTAGCGCCACCGACAATGTTCTCGTTCGCCCACTCAATGAGTCCGATGTTGATACGGATAGTGTTCACCGTGTTGGTATCCCACTTAGTACCCTTGACATCGCTTGCCCACTTAGTAGCAAACGCTTGCTTGTCGCCACCACCGTTACGCTTGTACTCGTTGTACGCATCAATCCACTTAGGAACGACACTGCGCTCTGCTAAGTAAATCGCTTTCGCAAGCGAGATGAAACGGCTCTTGGTCGTGGTGACCTTGCCCTTTGTTGTTGCCATTATGTATCTACTTTCTGTGATAGAGGTCTATCACGGATAGAGCCTGCCTAGTTTGTATTGTGATAGCGCACCACCCGACAGGAGATGATACGCTGACACGGTGCTTGCCCTGTCACTAATAGAAACTACGGCGTCTATACGCTTCCGTGCCTTGCGCTGTATGGGTGTTC
>Ga0214168_1000415_pt1 | contig 17262 bp, 16 predicted proteins | sample LakMenepilimnion_FD_153002 | JGI IMG/M metagenome (GOLD analysis project Ga0214168, IMG submission 153002) | Freshwater microbial communities from Lake Mendota, WI - Practice 29OCT2010 epilimnion v4 | ecosystem: Environmental > Aquatic > Freshwater > Lake > Epilimnion/Euphotic zone | place: Lake...
AAGTGAATCAACCTGATATTATTGAAGACATTAAAAATTATGGAATGCACCGACATTTTACAGACGGATGTTCCATGTTAATGTTTGGTGGCGGAATTAAAAAAGGATACGTGTATGGTAAAACAGCTGATGAACGTCCTTGTAAAACGATTGAAAAACCCATTCGAATTGAAGAAGTGCACCAAACCATCTACCGTGCATTAGGTATACCAGAAGACACCCATTATGTCATTGAAAAAAGACCTTTTTATACGACACCAGATGGTTTAGGCAGGGCTGAAATGGACTTATTTGCCTAATGACTGCTAATACTATTTATTTTGTAACGCCAAGGATTGTAGTATTCCTAAAAAGCATCCTTATACGCATGCATATGCGTCAAATTTAAATAGTGTACCTTGCAGTCCATTATGAGTACAAATTTCAAGTCATTACATCTTATTGAGCCGCTATTAATGGCGCTTTACGAGGAAGGATACACAACACCGACACCCATTCAAGCACAATCAATTCCGATTGTACTAGCCGGTAAGGATTTATTAGGTTGCGCACAAACAGGCACGGGTAAAACAGCTGCCTTTACTTTACCAATCATTCAATTATTATTACAAAATTCTCATGGAGAAAAGCGAAAAAAAATAAGAAGTTTAATCGTTACACCTACAAGAGAATTGGCTATACAAATTGCTGAAAGTTTCAATGCATATGGTCGACATACCCCATTAAATTGTACGGTAATATTCGGAGGCGTTGCACAAGGACCACAAGTAACTGCCCTTAGAAATGGGGTTGATGTAGTTATTGCTACACCCGGCAGATTATTGGACTTGATGAATCAAGGACATATCAGTTTAAGAGATGTTGAGATATTTGTTTTAGATGAAGCAGATCGCATGTTGGATATGGGATTTGTAAATGATGTAAAAAAGTTACTAGCGGTACTTCCTAAAAAAAGACAATCCTTGTTTTTTTCAGCAACCATGCCAGCAGAAATTGTAAGCTTAGCAAGTACCATTTTATTTCATCCGGAAAAAGTTACAGTAACCCCAGTATCCTCTACAGTAGAAATTATTGAGCAGTCCGTTTATTTTGTAGATAAGAATAATAAAAATGCATTATTAATTGATGTATTAAAAAATACTGCAATTAAAACAGCGTTGGTATTTACTAGGACTAAACATGGGGCCGACAAAGTGGTTAACTTACTTTTAAAATACAATATAAAAGCAGAAGCCATTCACGGTAATAAATCACAAAATGCGAGACAAAGAGCTTTAAGTAATTTTAAGGATCAAAGCACGCGTGTTTTAGTCGCTACAGATATTGCAGCAAGAGGAATTGACGTGGATAATTTAGAATTTGTAGTGAATTTTGAAATACCCAATATCGCAGAAACTTATGTACACCGAATTGGTCGTACTGGACGCGCTGGTGCTAACGGAACCGCTATATCATTTTGCGATGCAGAGGAAAAAGCATTTTTAAAGGATATTGAAAAATTGATTGCAAAAACAATTCCAGTTATTGACAATCACCCCTACCCTTTAATGAATCACAATCCAGTTAAAACAGTGCAGCAACAAGGACGTGGAAATTCCGGTCATGCACGCTCGAATGCGCGCGGAAATGCCCAACAAAAAAATAGATTTAGCAGATCCAAGCCACGCTATTAATTAAAATAAATTTAGTCCAACGCCCAATTGCCATTGCCTTGTTTTCCAAGTGGATTGGTCTTTTAAATTATTAAGCAATTGCGTTGATGATCCGATATTGTTCATACCAATGACATACCTGCCATAAAGAAAGAATCCGCCTAAATTTAATTTAGCGCCCCCCACCATAGAAAATTCGCCAGATGAAAATGCAACGCGTGCATTTTCAGGACCATCTTTACTTTGATCTAATAATATACCATATTGTGGACCCGCTTGAATTAAAAAACTTTTTACAACATTGTATTGCAATAAAATAGGTATCGTCAAATAATTTAAATGGTAAGTCTCCGGCTTAAAACTTGGATTGAAGATTAATTCAGCTTGCGTTGGGCTGGCTTCCAATTTGGTTTGCGATAACAAAACTTCCGGCGCAATACTAAACCCTTTGGATAAGCCAATTTGCATAGTAACACCCGCATGATAGGAAGCAGAATTACGATCCACTGCAACATTATCCACTTTTGAAAAATTCTGTCCCACTTTTAATCCCAATCCAAACTTTTGTTGCGCATTTAATTGGACTGCTAAAAAAACAAAAAGGGAAATGAAAATTTTTTTCATAATATTATATTTGATAGATGATGCAATTATAAATACCATTGTATCTATGCTAAACACATTACAAAATTACATCAATTCTATCAAAGTAATTTCAGGCATAATACCCACGCGACCAGGATATCCTAAAAATCCAAATCCTCTATTGACATATAATTGCTGTAGCTCATTTTCATATAAGCCCGCCCATTGTTTATACACCCATTGAACCGGGCTCCATTTAAAATAGGGATTTTCCAAACCAAATTGCATGCCATGCGTATGACCAGATAAGGTTAAATTTATTTGCGGATATTTTGGAATGACTTCTGCTTCCCAATGGCTCGGATCATGACTCATTAAAATGATGGGCAATTCAGGTTGCACGCCTTGCATCGCTAAATCCATTTTCCCATATTTAGGAAATCTTGCTTTAGCACCCCAATTTTCAATACCCACTAGTTGCAAAACAGCACCGGCCTTTTCAATTTTAACATTTTCATTCATCAATAAGCGCCAACCCATATTTGCATGCACTTTTTTTAAGGCTTCTAAATTTTGTAATTTAGCATCTTGGCTATCCCATTTAACATAATCTCCATAATCATGATTTCCTAGGGTGCTAAAAACGCCATGTGTCGCTTTAATTTCCCCAAAAATAGCCATCCACGGATCCATTTCATTGGCGCGATCATTTACCAAATCACCCGTAAATAATACAAGATCCGGTTGTTGATTTTGTATCAATTGTACCCCCTTTTTTACAGATGCTATTTCCTTTAAGCTTCCACTATGTATGTCACTGATATGTATAATTTTAAACCCTTTAAACGCGATGGGTAAATCAGGAATGACTATCTTTTTTTTAACCAACTTATAATTGTACTTATTTCCAAATCCATACAATAAGGAAAAAAATAAAGTAGAAGACAAGCCTACACCCAACCAACTTAAAAAAGTTGAACGTGGAATACCATTTTCTGTATTCATAAACTTAGCACCGGTAGCCGACGAAATTTGGCCCATCGTCCAAAACGCACCCCTTCTCAAATCATCTACCACAAAAAAAGTAACCATGAAAAACTGGGTGAGCACCCAACCTACCCCTATTGAAAAAAAGTATTGCTTGAAATAAGGATTGCTGATATAGGGAAAAAGTATAAAGGACCCCAAACTAAGGATACACAAGGTCCAATAAATGATCCCTGCTGTTGTTTTGGCCGTCATCGAAAATCCCTGAAAAACGGTCCTCAAAACATAAAAAATATAGAAATCAACCAGAATCAATACAGATAACAGAACAAAAATAAAAACAGGATTCCTCATAGTATAAATTAATGGGTAAAATTAGGCCTTACTGCCACATTTATAACATATTTAATCCCAAAAAGTTACCATTTATGCCTTATTTTTGATTGAAATTAAGGATAACTATAATATGGCTCGAATCATTGGAATTGCGAATCAAAAAGGAGGGGTAGGTAAAACAACCTCGGCCATTAATATTGCAGCTAGCTTGGCAGTTTTGGAATACAGAACGCTGCTAATTGATGCTGACCCACAAGCGAATAGCACTACAGGGGTAGGCTTTGATTTGCATAACATCACGACCAGCTTATATGATGGCATGATTAACAATACCCCCCTTAAGGACATTGTATTAAAAACAGAGATCCCTCATTTGGATTTAGTTCCATCCCATATTGATTTAGTGGGCGCTGAAATTGAATTAGTCAACCTACCTAATAGAGAAAATGTTTTAAAAGGTTTGATCAATGAAATTAATGATCAATATGATTTCATAATCATTGATTGCTTACCCTCCTTGGGATTAATTACAGTAAATGCATTAGTCGCAGCAGATAGTGTGATTGTTCCTGTACAATGTGAATTTTTTGCATTAGAAGGATTAGGAAAACTTTTAAATACCATCAAAATTGTGCAAAGTAGGTTAAACCCTGAATTACAAATTGAAGGTATTTTAATGACCATGTATGATGGACGTTTAAGATTAAGTAACCAAGTAGTCAGTGAAGTACGTAAGCATTTTGACGAAATGGTATTTTCAACCATTATTCATCGCAATACAAGATTAAGTGAGGCCCCAAGCGTAGGCAAACCTGTTATTCTATATGATGCTGAAAGTAAAGGCACTGTAAACTATTTAAACCTAGCCAAGGAAATTTTACAAAAAAATGGCATGACCAATATGAGTAATGCCGAGCGTATAATTGATTAATTATGAGTAAGAGTACACCCAATAAAGAATTAATTGGAAAAGGGCTTCGCTCTTTATTGCAAAGTATTGATTCAGATTTTAAAAATCCTGCTGGCAAAGTTCCTGCTGCTACCATTGAAAAAACGGTGGCAAGTAATCGTATTTTACTTACTGATATTCAAGTAAATCCTAAAAATCCTAGAAAGGATTTTGATGTAACTGCTTTACAAGAATTAGCAAAGTCGATTCAAATTCATGATTTAATTCAACCCATAACGGTAGCGCAACTTGCCAATGGGAAATACCAATTAATAGCTGGCGAACGTCGTTTTCGCGCTGCAAAATTAGCGGGCATTAATGACTTACCCGCTTATATCAGACATGGCAATGATAAAGAATTATTAGAACTTGCATTACTTGAAAACTTACAAAGAGTTGATCTTAATGAAATAGAAATTGCATTAAGCTACCAACGCATGATGCATGAACTTAACTACACGCAAGAGAACGTTGCAGAAAGAATGGGTAAAGACCGATCTACGGTTTCAAATTATATTAGATTACTTGAATTACCACCGAACATACAAGCCGCATTGCGAAATGGTAGTTTAAGTATTAGTTTGGCCAAACTTTTAATTGGCAAAGAGGTGGACAAACAACTTTTCCTTTTCAAAGAAATAGTTGAAAAAGGATTAACCGTTAGACAAGCTGAGGAATTAATCAAAAAAGTAACTCAAGCAGGAAAAATGAGTACACCAAGTACTGCTGGCGCTAAAAGCCAGCTATCTCCTGTTTATAAAAAATTAGAAGATAAATTAAGCAGCCATCTGTCAACAAAAGTCCAACTACAACATCAAAAAAATGGTAGTGGAAAAATCACCGTTGAATATGCTGACTTAAATGGATTAAATAAAATATTAGAAGCAATGCAATTAAGCATTAGCTAGACTCACTTTCATAACAAGGAATTTTAATAGGATGCGGCTATTATTTACTTTAACATTGCTTTTAATCCTAGTGCTAAATGCTTGGAGCCAAGATAGCACCAAAACTATAACAAAGGACAGCACCCTTGTTATCCGAAAACACATTCCAAGCAAAGCCACAAAGCGTTCTGCTTTAATTCCTGGATGGGGACAGGCTTACAACAAACAATACTGGAAAATTCCATTAGTCTATGGCGTTATTGCGCTCCCTGCAGCTACGTATATTTACAATAACGACATGTACAAGAAAACAAAATTTGCCTACGAAGCTAAATTCAAAGAGGCAGCAGGTGACGCATCCGATGTCGCAAAAATTGATCCCGTACTAAAAAATTTAAGTACTTCCTCCTTGCAGAGTTACCGAAATATTTTTCGCAAGGACAGAGATTATTCCATTATGTGGATGATTGTCACCTGGGGTATCAATGTTATTGACGCGACCGTATCTGGACATTTAAAAGAATTTGATATCAACAATGATTTAAGCTTTAAGATACAACCCACCTATCAACCACAGTTCAAACAAGCGGGTTTAGCACTTCAGTTTCACTTTAACAACAACCATTCAAGATAAATTTATTTTATGAAAATTGCATTAATAGGCTATGGTAAAATGGGTAAGGCAATTGAATCCATTGCTTTAAGCAAAGGACATGAGATTGTTCTAAAAATAGATATTCAAAATAACCATGACTTTACCGAAGCTGCATTACAAAAAGCGGATGTTGCCATTGAATTTACTGGGCCACATAGCGCCTTTGAAAATGTAAAAAAATGTATCGCCTGGGGCGTTCCGGTGGTGAGTGGATCTACAGGATGGCTTGACCAATGGACCGAGATCAAAGATTTATGTGAAGCAAAAAATGGCACATTAATTTACTCAAGCAACTATAGTATTGGTGTTAATTTGTTTTTTGAATTAAATAAACAACTGGCACAATTAATGGAACCTTATAATAACTATGATGTTTCAATGACCGAAGTTCATCATACTGAAAAAAAGGACGCCCCAAGTGGAACGGCTATTTCCCTTGCGGAACAAATTTTAACTAATTTAGGTAGGAAAAATAAATGGGTAAATGCTGCATCTGCAAATTCAAATGAATTGGTCATTCAATCAGAAAGAATTGATCCAGCCCCTGGTACGCATATTGTCAAATACAGCTCTGAAGTGGATGATATTGAAATTATACATACCGCACACACCCGAATTGGATTTGCAAGTGGCGCCGTTTTGGCCGCTGAATTTGCATTTGAAAAAAAGGGTATCTTTACAATGAAAGATGTTTTAGGGCTTTAACCAACAACTTAAATGAGTTGTAAAAAAAGCAATCGTCAAAATAATGCTATCTAAAAAAACACAATATGCACTTCAGGCACTCTCCTATATGGCAGGTGAAAAGTCAGATGCCCCTATTTTGATTGCAGAAATTGCACAAGAAAAAAACATTCCATTAAAATTTTTAGAAAGTATATTATTAGAACTTCGTAAAGCTGGTTTTTTAGAAAGTAAAAAAGGAAAAAATGGGGGTTACTTTTTCGCAGTACCTCCAGGAAATATAAAGTTGTCAAGCATATTTAGAATTATTGAAGGCCCCATTGCTTTATTACCTTGTGTAAGTTTAAATTTTTACGAAAAATGTACAGACTGCAATGAAAAAAAATGCGGTATCAACAAAGTGATGATTGAAGTGCGCGATAACACTTTAGCCATTTTGGATAAAAGAACAGTTGCTGACTTAAATTATAAAAAAGCAAAGTAATTGCTTTTGCGCCGCTCCTAACGCAGGTGTATAAATCAAAAAAATATGAAAAAACTATTTTTCATTTTGCTTGTGGGCATTAGCAGCATTGCAAATGCGCAAAGTTTGATTGGTGGAAGCAATATTATTAAAACTAACTTATCTAGTGACCTACTGAATAATTACAATATTACTTTTGAACGCAGTTTGTCTCGTTTTATGTCTGTTTCCTTGAGCTATCGTAAAATGAACAAACAAAAATTACCCCTCAAGGAATTAGCAAAACAATTTATTCAAAACCCGGCCATTGATTTTGATAATTTTCAAATTGGAAATTCAGCGATAACAGCGGAAGCCCGTTTTTATTTAGGGATATCTAAAATGTCTGGACTTTATTTAGCTCCTTATGCAAGAATGGCAACATTTGACCTAACTGTCCCACTAGATTATACTTACACGCCAGCTTCTCCTATTCCAAATGTAACCTTGCCTGCAATACCCATGCATGCACAATTAGATGGCACTATTCGATCCACCAGCTATGGCGTTTACACAGGAATGCAATTCCAATTGTTAACAAAATTGGTATTAGACCTCTGGATTATTGGCGGCCATTATGGAACCTCTAATGGAAAATTGATTTTTGTTGCACCCAATGGTACGCCTGCCTTAGCTTTAACAGAATTAAAAAAGACGATTGATCAAACCAAAACCACCCCATTTAATTTAACAACCTCCACTACGTCAAATGGCATAGTCACAGACACGGAAGGACCCTGGGCTGGAATTAGGGGCCTTGGTGTCACCATCGGATTTCGGTTTTAATTATAAATAAAGAATTTGTCAAAACATATCTACCCTTCTATTTACGATACTGCTACTAGATTGCGTAAATAACTTACCTTTGATTCCACAAAGCAGAACTATATGATGCCGAATTATTTACAAGATTTATTTAAATCTCAAAGCTACGATGCAAACAACTTTTTTTTAATCGCAGGCCCCTGCGTTGTTGAAAACGAAGACATTGTAATGGAAATTGGAGAAAAAGTAAGTACGCTTTGTAAAAACTTAGGAATTCCGTATGTTTTTAAGGCAAGCTACCGAAAAGCAAATCGCACGAGTGCCAATTCATTTACAGGCATTGGAGATGATACAGGAATGGAATTGATTAAAAAAGTGGGCGCAAAATTTCAAGTACCTACTACCTCTGATATTCATGCGCATGAGGAAGCAGCGATTGCAGCAGCATATATTGATATATTACAAATCCCTGCTTTTTTATGCAGACAAACCGACTTATTAATTGCAGCAGCACAAACAGGTAAAATTGTAAATGTAAAAAAAGGACAATTTTTAAGTGGCGCCTCCATGAAATTCGCAGTGGATAAAATAAAATTAGCAGGTAACGAAAAAATAATGTTGACCGAAAGAGGAAATACATTTGGCTATCAGGACTTAGTGGTTGATTACAGAAATATTCCTGCGATGGCAGAAAATGGTGTACCAGTTATTATGGATTGTACACATTCATTACAACAACCGAACCAAACGAGTGGCGTTACAGGTGGCAACCCACAATTAATTGAAACAATTGCAAAAGCAGCAATTGCTACAGGCGCTGATGGATTATTTATTGAAACCCATCCAAATCCAGCCCAAGCAAAAAGTGATGGTGCTAATATGTTACCATTAGACAAGCTTGCGCCTTTATTAGAAAAATTGGTAAAATTGAGAAAGGCAGTTGTTTAGCAATCGCTAAAAATATTTCATGGGATTTCTTTTCCCTAAGAGAATGTATTTTCTAATACTTCTCCAAAAAGCCAATACCATATAAATAATAACGGGCGAACCGAAAGTCAGAAATGAAATGTAGATAAACCACATTCTAATTTTAGTGGTTGCAATGCCCAATCTTTCACCAATGGCGGTACAAACCCCAAAAGCTTGTATTTCAAAAAAATCCTTGACTTTTTGCATATAAAAAGCGACTATTCTATGTGCAATCTATAAAAAAAAGTGGACATAAAGTGTATTTTTTGCTTTAACCGGGTGCAAATTTGGCTTACCTTTGCCCCAATTTTAACCACAAAACTAAGTACCATGGCTTTTGATATCGAAATGATCAAAAATTTGTATGCTGCAATGCCTGCAAAAGTAGAAGCGGCTCGAAAATTATTAAATCGTCCTTTGACCTTATCTGAAAAGATATTATTCTCACATTTGCATACAGATCAAAAGTTAGAAAATTTTGAAAGAGGTGGTTCTTATGTTGATTTTGGACCAGATCGTGTTGCGATGCAGGATGCTACAGCGCAAATGGCATTATTACAATTTATGCAAGCAGGTCGTCCTAAGGTTGCTGTTCCAAGTACAGTGCATTGCGATCACTTAATTTCAGCTAAAGTTGAAGCAAAACAAGATTTACAAGTGGCTACAACAGAAAGTAAAGAAGTATATGATTTCTTAGCTTCTGTTTCAAACAAATACGGTTTGGGTTTTTGGAAACCAGGTGCTGGAATTATTCACCAAGTAGTTTTAGAAAACTACGCATTCCCAGGTGGATTAATGATTGGTACCGATTCTCATACAGTGAATGCAGGTGGTTTAGGTATGATTGCGATTGGTGTAGGTGGTGCTGACGCTTGTGATGTAATGGCAGGTTTGCCATGGGAATTAAAATGGCCTAAACTAATTGGTATCAAGTTAACTGGAAAGTTGAACGGTTGGACTGCACCCAAGGATGTTATTTTAAAAGTAGCTGGTATCCTAACTGTTAAAGGCGGTACTGGTGCCATTGTTGAATATTTTGGAGAAGGCGCTACAAGCATGAGTTGTACAGGTAAAGGAACCATTTGTAATATGGGTGCAGAAATTGGTGCTACCACTTCTACTTTTGGTTATGATGCAAGTATGAGTCGATATTTAAGCTCCACTGGTCGTGCCGACGTGGCTGCATTAGCGGATACTGTTGCAGAACACTTAACGGCAGATACAGAAGTATATGCTTCTCCTGAAAAATATTTTGATCAAGTGATTGAAATTGATTTAACTACATTAGAACCACATTTAAATGGTCCTTTCACACCAGATTTAGCTACTCCTATTTCAAAAATGAAAGAAGCTGCTGCAGCAAACGGTTGGCCTACAAAAATTGAAGTAGGTTTGATTGGAAGTTGTACGAACTCCTCTTATGAAGATATTAGTCGCGCAGTAAGCTTGGCAAAACAAGTTTCTGAAAAAGGATTAACAATGAAGGCTGAATATATGATCACGCCAGGTTCTGAGCAAGTAAGATATACCATTGAAAGAGATGGCTTTTTAGATGTGTTCAGTAAAATTGGTGCGAAAGTTTTTGCAAATGCATGTGGCCCTTGTATTGGAATGTGGGAGCGTGTTGGAGCAGAGAAAAAAGAAAAAAATACCATCGTACATTCTTTCAATAGAAACTTTGCAAAGCGTGCGGATGGAAATCCAAATACCTATGCATTTGTAGGTTCGCCTGAATTAATTACCGCATTAGCCATTGCAGGTGATTTAGCATTTAATCCATTAACAGATACCTTGACCAATGAAAAAGGCGAACAAGTTAAATTAGATGCACCTACTGGTGATGAATTACCATTGAAAGGATTTGCAGTGGAAGATGCTGGTTTCCAAGCACCTGCTGAAGATGGCTCCAATGTTATTGTTGCCGTTGATCCAACATCGAAGCGATTACAATTATTAGATCCTTTTGCTGCATGGGAAGGAACAGATTTAAAATCATTACGTTTATTAATTAAAGCAAAAGGAAAATGTACAACTGATCATATTTCTATGGCAGGTCCATGGTTAAAGTTCCGCGGTCACTTAGATAATATCTCCAATAACTTATTAATTGGTGCTATTAACTTTTTCAATGAAAAAACGGACAATGTAAAAAGTCAAGTGAATGGCAATTACGATACCGTGCCAAATACACAAAGAGCATACAAAGCTGCAGGTGTTGGAACCATTGTGGTGGGTGACGAAAACTACGGAGAAGGAAGTTCTCGTGAACACGCTGCCATGGAACCAAGACATTTAGGTGTTCGTGTAGTTTTGACTAAATCATTTGCGCGTATACATGAAACCAACTTGAAAAAACAAGGTATGTTGGCTTTAACTTTTGCAGAGAAAGCCGATTATGATAAAATTCAAGAAGATGACAGTATTGATGTAACTGGTTTAACGAGTTTTGCGCCAGGTACTCCATTAACTTTAGTATTAACACATAAAGATGGTTCTGTAGACACCATCAAAGCAAATCACACTTACAACCAACAACAAATTGAGTGGTTTAAAGCTGGTGGTGCATTAAATATTATTAGAAAACAAGTAAGCAAATAAAAAAACTGCTACTTTTACATTACAACTAGGATCCACTATACATTATAATGGTTTCCGAAACCCGTCCCGATTTATCAGGGCGGGTTTTTTATTTAAATACAATGCTAGAGAACACAAATTTTCTTAAATTTAGGTATGATAAATACAGCATTGGTTTCCTATGGTATGAGTGGCCGCGTATTTCACGCGCCTTTTATTGATTTGAACCCCGATTTTAATTTAGTGGGTAGTTGGGAACGAAGTCAAAAAAATATTCAAGCAAGGTATCCACATACAAAATCATTCGATTCCTATGAGGATATTTTAAATGACCCAAGTATTCATTTGGTAATCGTAAATAGTCCCAATGATACCCATTATGAATATACCAAACGCGCTTTATTAGCTGGCAAACATGTGGTCACTGAAAAGGCATTTACAGTGACTGTTCAAGAAGCGGAGGAATTGGATGCATTAGCACAAAAATTAAATTTAAAATTGGCAGTGTATCACAATCGCCGATATGATGCTGATTTTTTAACCATCCAAAAGCTAATTAATGAAGATGCGATTGGTGAATTTGTAGACATCCAAATATCTTTTGAAAGATATAGAACCACCTTAAGCCCAAAAGTACATAAGGAATTACCTACGCCTGGAGCAGGTGTATTATTTGATTTAGGTCCACATTTGGTAGATCAAGCATTATTATTATCTGGTATGCCCACACATATATTCGCCGACTTACGCATCATCAGAAAAGTATCTGTAGTGGATGATTATTTTACTTTGCTTTTATACTACCCTACCCACCGTATTTTATTAACCAGTGGAATGGTATATATGCAACAACTACCTGCTTATAAAATTTATGGTTCAAAAGGTTGCTTCATTAAATACAGAGCGGACATACAAGAAGATGAATTATTGGCTGATAAAATTCCAACTGGCCCCAATTGGGGAGTAGAGCCTGAAAATAAATGGGGAACCTTAAGTACCGATAACAATGGAGAAATTAGTACTCAAATAATTCCAAGTTTAGCAGGCGACTATGGACAGTTTTATAATTTAATGGCAGCAGCTATTAAACATAATGCACCTGTGCCTACCTCAGCAAAACATGGTGCTGATATTATAAAAGTTTTAGAAACCGCTAGAAAAAGCTTTGCAGAAAAAAAAATAATCGCACTTTAAATGCACCCTTATTTAAAAGAAATTATTGCAATATTTAATAAGCATCGGGATCAAAAAAAAGCCGATGGTGCAAAAGCTTATCTATTAAACCAATTTGAATTTTTTGGTTTACAAACACCTTTAAGGAGAAGCTTATCCAAGGCTTTTTACAAAACACACCCTATACTTAATCATGCTGAGCTATCTACTCTTGTTAAGGAATGTTTTGCCCAGCCACAAAGAGAATTACATTATTTTGCTATTGAGTTACTTGGATTTCATCATCCACTTTGGGATAAAAAAACACTACCCTTAATTGAATGGATGATTACCCATAATAGTTGGTGGGATTCTGTAGATAGCACCAATAGCAATGTAATAAGTAAATTTTTTTTAAAATACCCTAAACATATTGCAGTCTATACTCAAAAATGGAACCGTTCCAATAACAAATGGCTTAAAAGAATGAGTCTCCTATTTCAATTAACTTATAAGAAAAATACGAACACTAAATTATTAGCTGCCTATATTGAACAATCTATTCATGAGGAAGATTTTTTTATTCGCAAGGCTATTGGATGGGCATTACGCGCTTATGCTTACACCAATCCAAAATGGATAATCAACTTTGTAAAAGTCCACCCTGACTTATCTCCACTATCCAAACGCGAAGCAATAAAAAATTTATAACTATATGAAAAACGAAAAAATTACATCAAGATTTCAAAAGGCAAGAAATTATAAAAAAAAGTGGGTAACTATTAAAGCCGAAAGTAAAAGTATCATACTAATCATGATAGGTATAATTTCTGCTAGCTTTGGTTTAAACGGTTTTTTATTGCCCAATAACTTTATTGATGGAGGGATAACTGGCTTATCATTGCTTTTGACAGAAACTACTCAAATGCCACTGTCAATTTTAATTATTATTGTGAACATCCCTTTTATTATTTTAGGGTATATTACTTTAGGGAAACAATTCGCCATAAAAACTTCATTTGCCATTATTGGCCTAGGACTATGTATCGCTTTTATAAACTTCCCAAATATCACCAATGACAAATTATTAGTTGCTGTTTTTGGAGGTATTTTTTTAGGGGCCGGTATAGGATTTTCTATAAGAGGTGGTGCTGTAATTGATGGCACTGAAGTACTAGCCATTTATTTAAGTAAAAAATGGGGCGTAACAATAGGCGACTTTATTATCATCATAAATATTTTCATATTTGGCACAGCTGCAATTGTATTGTCAATTGAAGCAGCGCTTTACTCAATGATAACCTATTTCTCTGCCACTAAGACACTTGATTTTATTGTTGATGGGTTTGATGAATATATTGGAGTTACCATAGTATCATCTCACTGTAAAGAAATTAAAGAAATGATTGTACAAACGATGGGTAGAGGTGTAACAGTATACAACGGCACTAAAGGAATCGGAAAAAGAGGTGAAAGAAGTGATATTGATATTATATACACTGTAATTACTAGATTGGAGCTTAATAAATTGAATATCGAGATTGAAAAAATTACTCCAACTGCTTTTGTAGTGATGAATACAGTTAAGGATACTAAAGGCGGAATGATAAAGAAAAAAGATTACAAATTTTGACTGAGTAAAAAAGTATAAAGCCCCTTGAAGGAGCTTTATACTTTTTATTTGTGACTTAAGAATAATTAAAAACTACATCTTCTTAGCATCTTCTAAGAATTTCGCTAAGCCAATATCTGTTAAAGGATGTTTTAATAATCCTAAAATTGAATCTAATGGACAGGTACATACATCAGCACCGGCTTCAGCTGCTTTTACAATATGTAAAGCATTTCTGATAGAAGCCGCTAATATTTGTGTTTGGAAACCTTGTACATCAAAAATATGTCTGATTTGACCAATTAATTCCATACCATCCCAACTGCTATCATCAATACGTCCAATAAATGGGGAAACATAAGTAGCACCCGCTTTGGCTGCTAAGATGGCTTGACCCGCTGAGAATATCAAAGTACAATTGGTACGAATGCCGTTATCACTAAACCATTTAATTGCTTTGATACCATCTTTAATCATGGGAACTTTTACCACAATATTTGGATGAATTGCTGCTAATTTTTTTCCTTCGGCCACCATGGTAGCAAAATCGGTAGATAATACTTCAGCGCTAATATCTCCGTCAACGATATCACAAATTGCTTTGTAGTGCGCTGCAATTGCTGCTTCCCCTTTTACGCCTACTTGCGCCATTAAAGAAGGATTCGTAGTTACGCCATCCAATATACCCAATTCATTTGCTTCCTTAATCTGCGCTAAATTACCTGTGTCAATGAAGAATTTCATATTTGTTTTATTTAATTTGGTTGCCCAAAAGTTAAAAAGTGGCAGGCTACTCACATCACACCGCTCAACCGCCTATCCTTGCTGTATTCCTACCCTGGGGAAGTTCAGCAGGAGCTGGTCGTGTAAGACCTGCCGGTGCAAATGTAGGACAAATGAATTGATTAAAAAAGTACCCCTATAACTGCCTAATATTGATTGGAATGTACCGTTGTAAAACCAATTAAATGGTCATGCCTAGCACCTGGAGAACGATAATAAACAAAAATAGAATAGGCATTTTCTGTTTCCCAATGATCCCCTTCAGTTTCGTTAAAATCAAGCATCGGATCTGGACCTGCCTTATCCCTTAAAATATAGGAATAACTATAGTACCCTTGTTTCAGCAGCAAAGATTTTTGATATGCCTTTGTTACAGGATTAAATTTCATCTCAGCGGAGGCATCTAATACGTTATTGGTAAGCGACCCAACTAAATATAAATTTTCACCCAGCAATGGCAATCGATTGGGCGGAACATAAGTAAATACGACAGAAGCATAATCATTTTGATTTTCACTATCAATGGACTCTGAATTTGAAATTAGAAATTGCCCATTTAAATCTTTAAAAATAAAATAAGGGGTCTGTGCTCTTGAAAAGTCCGGTTTAACATTAACGATAGTTCCATTAGGGGTCGCTTCAAAATTAACAACACGATCCGACTTTAACCGAAAGCTTTGCAAGTCAAGCCATCTTGATTCCTTTCCTGATGGAAAAATTAAATCTCTTTCACTATTATATTCAAGTAAGCTACCTCTAACAAAATTGGGGGCGTTTACACTAAGCGCATCATTAAACCGATAATTTTGAATGACCTGCACTTTTATTTGATCAGGTTGAAAAAATGAAAGCTTTTTTGTCTCCACAGACAATTGCACTTTTTGATGTGTTTTAGAAATATTACCATCAAAAGGTTCTTGAATCGAAGATAAAATTGAAACTTGGTCATCCACTACAAAAAATCGACTTGTAAATACCACCTGCTGCGGATTGGCATCCTTATATACTTTAATAATATAATTTCCAGATTTTGTTGGACGACAATTGGTATTGGGAAAAGTAAACTTGTAATGATAATAAGGCTGAATTGCAATAGAGGAAATGGAATACTGCGTAATTCTATTTTGATTAAAGCCCTGCAGATAATCAAAGACACTCAAATTAGCTGAACGCCAATCAGCATTCATTAATTCTACAGAATAAAAATAATTTTGATATTTGGCTTTCAAATCATCAAAGCTAATTTCAAGCGAATTTAGCTGACTTAACGAAATAACTGGCATGGCCAGGGCATTTCCCACTGGATGAACTCGAATAGTTTTAATACTGCTATCATACACTTTATCAGGATTGATTGTATTTGCAGCATTTGCTTGCAACACTATTAAAAGCCCCAATAAAATAAGCATCTGCTTACCCATGAATGAATTCATTTTGTCCAACACGAATCTAGTTCTTTATTCATTATTTTTAAGAATAAAAAACTAGATTTGGTAAAAATTAGCCCCTTGTCCACCGCCTTTGACATTGCAAAAAAAATAAGTTTTCATCAAAAAAAAAGCTACACAAGTATTATTGTTAAGCTTTCCATCATTGCAACTGCAATTAGTGTGGCTGCAATTATATTAACCTTATCCTTGGTGAATGGATTTCAAGAAAGCATTGCAAATAAAGTGTTTTCATTTTGGGGACATATACGAATTGAATCTGTCAATGGAAATCCACTTCGGAAAAATGACGCTGTAGCGAATGCCTTAATAAATTCAAGTCAACAACAAATTAAGTCGATTACGCCATTCATTTCGCAATCTACTGTTATATCTTTTAAACAAGATATTGAAGGAATTGTAGCCCTTGGCGTAAATGCAGATGACGCCATTCCTTTTTTAGTGAAAGGCACAAAATTAACACCTTCAAAAGATAGCATCATGAAGGAAATAATTATCTCAGATGCTATTGCAAAAAAATTAAACATTCCATTGAATGAGTATATCAAACTATACTTTTTAAATGGAACGAGTGTACAACAGCGCAAATTTAAAGTGGTTGGGTTTTATCACTCAGGTATGCAGGATTATGATCAGCAATATGTCATGATTGATATTATATCATTACAACAATTAAGAAATAATACTACTGAAGTAGATGGATATACAGTAACCTTAAA
>Ga0214168_1000422_pt1 | contig 17160 bp, 20 predicted proteins | sample LakMenepilimnion_FD_153002 | JGI IMG/M metagenome (GOLD analysis project Ga0214168, IMG submission 153002) | Freshwater microbial communities from Lake Mendota, WI - Practice 29OCT2010 epilimnion v4 | ecosystem: Environmental > Aquatic > Freshwater > Lake > Epilimnion/Euphotic zone | place: Lake...
ATTGGTTTTGCGTAATCTTTCAACTGTTAATGGTTTACTCATAGTTCAAAGATAGCCTAAATAGGTAAAAATCGGCTTTACTTACACCATGGTGTTAGTAAAAAATATAGCTCAACTTGGATTAGGTGTTTTTCTTTTTTTCGCAGGCAACAGCCACCTTTACTCAAATCGAAAAGAGTTTGAGGCCCAGGTTCCTACCTGGCTGCCATTAGATCCAGAGTTTGTGGTGGTGGCATCTGGTTTAGTGGAGATGGTATTAGGCCTACTACTTTTTATCACCGTATTTGAGTTTAAAAAATACCGAGCCTTAATTGGTTTAATTACCGCCATATTTTTTATTCTAATATTCCCAGGAAATATAAATCAGTATGTAAATCAAATTGATGCCTTTGGCTTAGATACTGATCAAAAGCGGTTAATTAGATTGTTTTTCCAACCACCCTTGGTGATAGCTGCATTATGGGTAAGTGGCGCTTGGCCGCTAGTAAAGCAAGTATTTGCATCTAGAAAGCGATAGATTTAGGGGGTGGAAAATAATCAATTACCGATAATTGCCGCTACTAAAGATGGCTTTGCTAGATTCTCAGATTTCTCTGGGGTATCAACTAGATCTCAGTATTGGTACTTTGTACTTTCAACAACTATCGCCACAGTAATTGCCCAGGTTGCCTTTGGTGATTTTGGTGGCAATTTAGTATCCATAATTACCTTACTACCAACTATCGCAGTTGCAGTTAGAAGAATGCATGATGTGGGCAAAAGCGGTTGGTTTATCTTAATTCCAATTTATAACCTGATCTTGGCAACATCACCTTCAAAGCCTGCCAACAATAGTTTTTAACGCACCTGCAATACCTTAGGCGTAGTAACAAAATTACTTTTTGCTACCACTTTTCTTAGTTGCAAAGGCAAATATGGCAAGGCCAACAACTAACGCACCAGCGCCAACCCCGTAGGAGATAACATCACTTGCCCGGTTTGAATCTACAAATATACCCACAAAAACCACGGCAATAATTGCAACTACCACACCAATTAACTTAGATTTTAAATCATCAAGATCTTGCACCCGAAGCCAATCTGGCACTTGAATATTAGTATCAATAAATAATTCATAGAGTCCAAAACCAATTACTAGAAGTACTGTGCCAAGTAATATGGCATCAATTGCAGTAAGCACATCAACAATGACATCTTTTAAGGTAGTTTGATCAGATACTGATTCAATTACCACAGCTACCATCTCAACTGATCCTTGCACCATAAGTAAAAGTGCGCCCAATATGGCAGCAAAGGCAGGAATTACTACTGCATATCTTGTTACCTCAAGTAAGCGCTTCATACCTGTAATGGTAGTGGATTTAAAAAAATTAATCCCACTACTCGCTCTTTTAAGGCGCAGGGGATGAGCCAACAATCTTGATCTCACCCTTGGCATTTGCCTTAACTAGAACTCCCTCACCAGAGTCCACACCACTACCAACAATCGCGCCAATATTTACAAAATGTCCCACCATTACCAATAAACCATCTTGATTGCGGTGATTAACAATCTGCTTTCTAATAGCAGCAGTTTGTGGATGTTTTACCGGATCTGCAGCATTAAAGAGTGAATCTAGATTTTTATTTAATCTGACATTACCAATCGCCATTAACTTTGCCGTCTCTTTAGCCCGGCACCATCGACTACTTTCCACCCGATGTATTTTTACCTGCTTAGATTTTAACCAGATGCCAATATCCTTTGCATCAGCTCTGCCTTGATCAGATAAATTACGTTGGGTTGAGCAATCATTTAATTTAAAGTTTGCTGGATCTCCTGATCCTGGCGCTAAGGCATGGCGTAGTAGTAATACATAACCCTTGGCATTATTTGTTTTTAACCTATCCCAAATTGCTAACTCATTGGCATAAGTACTTTGCATAAATAGGCAGGTGATTAGAGCAATTACCACCGATATCTTTAACTGCTTCATAGCAAGCCAAGATTAACTTCTTATCCTGAGTTTTTTACTACCAACTACTCTCACAGCTGGTGCATTTGTGGAGTGGATCACGCCCAGTAACACAGCAGCCACCGACTTCAAACTTATCAAAATCAAAGTTTTCAACATCGGGAAAGCCATAGACAATCTCTTTTACCTGGGTGGAGTTACAAGCTGGGCAGATTAGGCGAGTTTTCATAGTAGAAAAACTACCCATAGCCACTGACAGTGGGGGTGAGTACCGTTTGAGCCAGGTACTTATAAGGGAGGTCAACTGATGTTTGAGTTCATACTGCTATTTATCTTTTTCTACTGGCTAATTGATAAGTTAGGCAAAGATAGAAAAAAGCGTAGATTTCGTAAACCATCATTAGATCAAGAGTTAAAGGATCTAATTCAAGCAGAGGATAACTCAACTGGAATTGCACTCTCAGTTAAACAGTACCTACTAGATGTACTAGATGATGATAAAAATTATCGAGAAAAATACTCAGATGCCCGTCTTGCTCAAGGGCAGATCATTCTTGATAAGGCAGGATCCTCTGCCCTCTACTTCATGGCAGATATTGCCACCCAATTATCACTGCTTACAGCAGCTCAGATAAATAAGATCCCCACCGCACTAGATTTTGAGTTTACAAATGGGGCAACGCCGGAGGCGATAATAGATAAGGTAATAAAGATTTAATCAAGATTTAAGTAACAAAGAAATTATTTTAAGGCTTCGAAGACTACTGCAATCACTGTCGCACCTGCATCCTCTAAACCTTTAGCGCGCTCGCCAATCCAACCAGCTCTGCCATGTTTTGGCATCATCTGCGCAGTTGCAGTTGCACCAGCACGTGCTGCAATAGCAGCTTGGCTTAAACCAGATTTAATATCAGTCGCATTTTTAACGGCTTGAACTGCTGGGTGAAGAGCATCAAGCAAGGTTCGCTCACCTAGTTGAGCTTTGCCTCTAGCTGAGACACCATCAAAGGCAGCAGATAAACAGTTTTGTAGATTAGTTAAATCATCATTTTCACTAGATGCAGCACCGGAGGCTCTAATAAAACAGGTAGCAAATAAAGTGCCAAATGTGGAGGAGGCGGCCTTAGATATTTCTTTACCGATAGTTGCTAAATCACCTTTTAAATCACCTGTTAGTGAATTAATTGCGATTCTGATTCCATCGGCAATTTTACCGGCAGTAATTCCAAGATCACCATCACCAGCTGCAGCATCTAATTCACCAAATTTTACTGAATTACTTTCAAGTGCTGCTGCAACCTGTTCTAGCGCTTTGGCAAACTCACTCATACTTGCGTGAAGAATGGAGTGTGTGCTGGAGCATTAATGTAACCAAGTAACTCACTGTCGACTCTAATGATACTGATAGAGGCCCCTGCCATCTCTAATGAGGTAGCAAATTCACCAACATATGCTCTGGCGACCTCTACGCCATAACCAGTTAATGCCTTTTTAGCATAGCGATACATTATGTATAACTCTTCAGGTGGGGTAGCACCCAAACTATTCATCAATACACAAACCTTTTCACCAGATTTTAGATCAAGATCATTTTTAATTGCTGAGACTAGTTGCTCAGTGATTTGATCAGCAGTTTCTAACTTACTCTTTTTAATTCCAGGCTCACCATGAATTCCCATACCAATTTCCATCTCACCTTGTTTAACTTCAAAGGTTGGATGACCAACTGTTGGCAGAGTAACTGGACTAAGTGCAACACCCATAGTTCTAGTTTGAGCTGCTGCTTTTTTAGTAACAGCTAAAACTTCATCCAGATTTTTACCCGCTGCCGCTGCTGCACCAGCGACTTTATAAAGGAAGAAAATTCCAGCAATTCCACGTCTGCGTGCTTCTTCACCTTTTGGAGCAGATGCAACATCATCTGCACCCAATACAGTTTCAACTCTAATTCCTTCAGCGGCGGCAAGCTCTGTTGCAAAGTCGAAGTTCATTACATCGCCACCATAGTTGCCATAAATATAAAGAACACCAGCACCAGAGTTTGCTTGTTTAGTTACGGCAAGCATTTGCTCGGCCGTTGGACTTTGGAAAACATCTCCAACTGCTACGCCATCTAATAAACCTTTTCCAACATAACCTAGAAATAACGGTAGATGACCTGAACCGCCACCAGTTGTAATTCCAACCTTGCCAGTAACTGGAGCGTCAAATCTAACGAGGGCATGGGTATCGCCATCAACTGCTCGAAGTTGGGTTGGGTGGGCGGCTAGAATTCCCTCCAACATTTCATTCACAAACTCTTTAGGAACATTTAGTATCTTCTGCATGTTTTAAGCCTATCTCCTCGGTTGGTCTATTATTTATAACGAAATTGTCACCTAAAAACGCATAAACCTATCTTTAATGGTTGACCCATTTGAAGACACCAAATATATTCGGACTATCCCAATGGGTCAATAAATTTGACCCTTAACCCGGGACTCTACAAACCTAGGAGAGTAAATGAAAAAAACTAGACTAGTAGCCATCGCTGCCGCTGCTGCACTGTTGGTAACAACAGGAACAAGCACAAGTTATGCTGCAAAGAAGCGCTACGTAATCTCCGTAAAGTTAATCGGCGTTGGCTGGTTCGACAATATGGATAAAGGTATTAAGAAGTGGGCGAAGAGCAATAAAATTGACGCCTCTATGACCGGAGCAACAGATGCTTCACCAGAAAAGCAATCAAAGATGGTTGAAGATCTAATTGCCCAGAAAGTTACTGGTATTGGAATTGTTCCAAACGATGTAGCTTCAATTGACGGCATTATTGCCAAAGCTAAGAAAGCAAAGATTAAAGTTGTGACACACGAAGCAGGCGGAATCAAGAATGCTGATGCAAACATCGAAGCATTTGAGAACGCAGCTTATGGTGCTGTAATGATGGATAATCTTTCAACTTGTATGGGTGGATCCGGTAAGTACGTAGCATTTGTTGGTACGTTAACTAACGGAAGCCATAACGAGTGGGTCGCAGGAGCATTTGATCAGGCGAAAAAGAAGTATCCAAACATTACTCGTGTTGAAGATCCAATCGAGTCCAAAGAAGATGCTGATGTTGCTTACAACAAGACAAAAGAGTTGTTAAAGAAATATCCAGATCTAAAGGGCTTTGAAGGTTCATCAGCTAATGATGTTGTTGGTATTGGACGTGCCGTTGAAGAGCTTGGTCTAAATGACAAGGTCTGCGTAATGGGAACTTCAATTCCTTCTATGACAAACAAGTTGCTTGCAACTGGAGCGATCGACAAGATCTTCTTCTGGGATTCAGCACTTGCAGGTCAAGCAATGTTAAACATGCTAGAACTCCTTAATAAGGGTCAAAAGATTAAGGCTGGCATGAACCTTAAAGTTAAGGGTTATGAAAAAATCACCGTCAGCAAGACAAATCCAAAGAGCTTCAATGGAGCCGCTTGGGTTATTGTTGATAAGAACAACGCAAGTAAGTACAACATCTAAATAGGTGAATATTTCCCATTAGGGAAGTTGGGTAGGGCGCGGATTCCGCGCCCTACTCTTTTTAACCAGAGTTTTTGAATTTTTTATTAACAAATTAGAGTAAAAGTATTAAAATAACTACCACTACGCTGATACCTCGAAAGGACAATGGACTTCAATGGTTAAAGTTGCTACAGCGAGTTACAGCGCAGAGAAAATTGTTAAAAGTTTTGGTGGCGCTAAAGCGCTTTCAAATGTCTCAATCTCTGTATCAAGTGGTGAAGTTCATTGCCTAGCAGGTGAGAATGGTTCTGGTAAATCAACTTTAATTAAGATTATGTCTGGTGTTTACTCGCCAGATTCGGGACTAATTCGATTAGGAGATAAAGATTTCTCTAAGCTGTCTCCTCGAGAAGCGGTAAGAGAGGGAATACAAGTTATTTTTCAGGATTTTTCGCTACTGTCTAATCTAACGGTCGCGGAAAATATAGCTCTACCAACCTATGTTTCAAATAACTCTCGTTTTATCAGCAAGCGCGATACCAGGAAGATCGCCGCCGAGTCCTTAGAAATGATAGGTATTGATATAGATGTAAATACACCAGTGGCAGAAATTTCTATCGCATCTAAACAATTAGTTGCGATCGCTCGTGCAATGAACTCAGGCGTGAAAATGTTGTTTATGGATGAACCAACCACAGCTCTTACTCGAAAAGAAATAAATCGGCTATTTCAAGTGGTAAATCAACTTAAGAAACGTGGAGTTGCTACAGTCTTTGTTAGTCATAAAATTGATGAAATCCAAGAAATTTGTAACACAATTACAGTACTTCGTAATGGGGAAGTAGTAGCTGAGGGATTAATGAAGGATTTTGCAGCAAGTACAATCTCAAAAGCAATGACTGGACAAGATGTTTCTACAACACGAATTGCACCAGCATTAAAGGATTCCAAGAAAAAAGTCTTAGAGATTAAAAACTTAAGCTCACTTCATACTTTTTCTGACATCACTTTTGATGTTGCACCAGGCGAAATTTTAGGCATTACAGGGTTACTAGGTTCAGGAAGAACAGAACTTGCTGAAGCAATATTTGGTAAGTACCCAATTGACTCTGGAGAGATCAAAATTGATGGTAAAAATTTAAAACTTAATTCTTCAAAAGCTGCGCTTTCAAGTGGTATTGGCTATGTGCCACCAGATCGTCTAACCCAAGGTCTATTTCTCGAGCAGTCAATCCTAAGAAATCTAGTAGCGGTCGGCGTCGATCAATATAGAAGTGGTTGGGGAAGATTATCTAGAGATAACTTAGTTGGTGCAGGCAATAAGTGGATCACAGATTTAAAGATCAAGACTAAGAATTCATTAAATCCAGTTACATCTCTTTCTGGAGGAAACCAACAACGTGTAGTTTTAGCAAAATGGTTTGCTATGAATCCACACTTAATGATTTTGAACGGACCAACAGTGGGTGTTGATATTGGATCAAAGCGAGAGATTTTAGAGATCATCCGAGATCGTGCAAAGAACGGTATGTCGTTCTTAGTAATTTCAGATGATATTCCAGAGTTAGTGCAAATTTGCCACCGGGTATTAGTTATTAAAAATGGAGTAATCGCAAAAGAGTTTCCAGAGTCTAAACTAAGTGAGTCTGCTTTATATCAGGAGTTGAGATAAATGAATATAGGTAAATTACTCCGCCGAAACGAAACAGTTTTAATTATTGCAATCATTGTCTTTTCATTAGTGATTGGTTCTAAGAGCCCAGAATTTTTCACACTTGCTAATTTATTTGATATTTTACGATCTTCGTTTGTTCAACTTCTATTTGCGTTAGGCGTACTTATCGTAATCATCAGTGGTGGTATTGATGTCTCCTTCCCAATAGTAGGTATCTTTGCTGGCTATACAGCTGTAGTTATCATGCAAAAGTTTGAACTAAATAACGAGAGTCTTTTAATTCCGATTGCTTTAGCGATAGGAATTGGAGTATTACTTGGAGGATTTAACGCAATTGCAATTGCTGGCTTTGGAATACCAACCCTAATTGCAACATTAGGTACGGCAGGTATTTTTAGAGGAGTAATGCTTTCTTTTATCGGAGCATCATTTATTAGTGATATTCCAATTGCGCTAGACCAATTCTCGACTGCTGATCTTTTAAAATTTGAATCAGATACAGGAACTCTTGTCAGACTACATGTCTTAGTGATTCCAGTTGCAATTATTACTTTACTAATTTCACTTATGTTAACGCGAACATTATTTGGAAGATCAATTTATGCCGTAGGTGGTGGGGCAGAGCCAACTCGACGACTAGGTATTTCAGTTAAGAGAACACAAACTAAAATTTATATGTTTGTTGGTGGATTATCAGGACTTGCTGGAATTTTATATGTTTCACTACAGCGGAAAGCCAATCCTTATGATTTAGCAGGTACTGAATTAGATGTAATCGCGGCTGTAGTTTTAGGTGGCGCAAGCATTATGGGTGGTTATGGCACAGTTTTTGGCACAGTTCTGGGCGTACTGTTTATCAATATGATTAAGAATAATTTAGTTTTGCTTGGAGTAAGTAGTTCATGGCAGCGAGCAGCTGTTGGAGTCTTACTGGTTATAGGTATTACTATTCAAGCAATTAGTGAAAATAGGAAATCAAAAAAGCAGAGAGTAGCCACCGATAATGAGGGAGACGCATAATGAATGAGCGCTTGCAGAAATTATCTACTCATAGCCTTTTAGCTGATCGTAAAGTTACTCAATTAATAGGATTTACATTAGTAACTTTTATCTTATTCTCATATTTTTCTTCAGACATTTTCTTTACGCCAGAGAATTTTCAATCTATGGCATATCAAGTTCCGGAGATTGCCATTTTATCAATCGCAGTTATGTTATCGATGCTGACTGGAGGAATTGATTTATCAATTGTTAGTATTTCAAATGCCTCTGCGTTGATTGCTGCTTATATTATGACTCAAAAGATGAGTGAAGAGGGAGCTATATCAAATTCTTGGATTATTATCGCTTGTTTAGTTGGAATAATACTGGGCTTAATATGTGGTGCAATTAATGCTTTATTAATTGCTGTGCTAAATGTGACCCCTATTTTGGCAACGCTTGCGACCTTAACTTTATTTAACGGTATTGCAATTGGAATCACCAATGGTGTATCTGTCTCAAATTTACCTGAACAATTTATGCGTGTGGGTAATGGAACTTTTTTTGGAATCCCTACTCCGTTTGTGTTGATGATGGTAATTGCAGCTGGTGTAGGTTATTTAATAAATCGCACAAGTTTAGGACTAAAAGTATTTTTAATAGGTACAAATCGAAAAGCGGCCCAATACTCAGTTATGGGGGATAAGAGAGTTATCGCTTGGACCTACGTAATCTCTGGCTTCCTATCATCACTTGCCGGTTTGATAATTGCCTCTCGGACCTCAGCTGCAAGTCCAGATTTTGGCAGCTCATACATTTTGCTAGCAATAGTAATTGTAGTTTTAGGTGGCATAAATCCAATGGGTGGTTTTGGTACAGTCACCGGCGTAGTGCTGGCAACTATTGTTCTACAAATGGTGGCCTCTGGTTTTAATGCGTTGCGCTTTAGTCAATTCTTTTATCTGGCAGCACAAGGTGGAGTATTAGTCATTGTAATGATGATTAACACTATTTTAGAACAGCGAAGAGCCCGCCGGTCAGTGGCAAAATCTTTAGGTAGCAAATGACTTTAATTAGTCGGTTAGAAAAATACTGTCTAACACCGGCAATGGCCGGTTTTGAAGATGAAATGATTAAATCTCTTAAGGCAGACTTATCAGAATACGCTGATGAAGTAAGAGTTGATGTTTTAGGAAATGTTATTGCAACTATCAAAGGTGCTAAATCGTCAGAAACCTCCTTAATGGTATTTGCGCATACAGATTCACTGGGAATGATTGTTAAAAAGATTGAAGATAATGGCTTTATCAGGATTGAACGTGTCGGTGGTGTACCAGAGCGAATTTTGGCAGCATCTAATGTGGTGCTACAAACCTCAACTGGAAAAATAATTAACGGAGTGATTGGTTTTGTATCCCACCACTTAACTCCACCCGAAGATAAGTACAAGGTAAAGCCAATAAATCAATGTTATGTAGATATAGGTGCTAAAAATGCTCAAGAGGTAGCAGATGCTGGTGTAAGGATTGGTACACCAATAATCTATCGGCCAAGCTTTGAAAAATTATTAAATAACCGAGTGGCTGCAACCTCACTAGATGATCGTGGTGGATGCGCGGTGCTTGTGGAGTTAGCGGCCTACTTTAAGAAGAATCCTCCGCCAGTTACCTTAAATTTAGTGGGTACAGTGCAAGAGGAGTTTAATCTGCGTGGAGCTATGGTGGCAGCACAACAAATTCAACCAACCGCTGCGATCTCAATCGATTTAGTTGCCGCATCAGACACACCAGATATTGCAGATGGAAATGCCGTCAAGGTTGATTCTGGTCCAGTTGTCGGTACCTATACATTTCATGGTCGTGGCACATTAAATGGCTTAATTCCACATCCAAAATTAATTTCTCTAATAGATAAAGCAGCAACGGCAAGTAAAGTTAATTTGCAACGACATGCAACTATGGGATTACTAACCGATGCATCGTATGTGCAATTAGTTGGCTCTGGTGTGGCGTGTGCAGATCTTGCTTGGCCAACTAGATATACCCACTCTGGAATTGAGAGTTGTTCCTTAAATGATTTAGAGGGCTTAACTAAATTACTTATAGAGGTAATTAGTAAGTTTCCAACTGATGAAAAATTCCTAAGAGGTTAATTCAGGTGGCACAAGATCTGTTATTAGGTATTGATATTGGCACCTATGAATCAAAGGGTGTATTAACCACCACTAAGGGTGAGGTAATTGCGCAAGAGGCGATCCCACATAAATTACTATTTCCTCGAGCCGGTTGGGCAGAGCATGATCCAGAGGCAACCTGGTGGGGAGATTTCTGTAATCTATCTAAAAAACTTTTAGCTACCCCTGGTGTAACACCAGCGGATATTAAGGGTGTAGGGGTAAGTGCAATAGGGCCAGATGTACTACCAATTGATGAGAATTTTAATCCACTGCGTATGGGCATTTTATATGGCGTAGATACCAGAGCAGTCAAAGAGATTGATGAGTTAAATGCCCAATTTGGCGAGGATATTATTTTTAATGCAACTGCTAACTGTTTATCATCTCAATCAACTGGACCAAAGATTTTATGGATTAAGAAAAATGAGCCCGAGGTATATAAAAAAGCTAGATGGTTTGTGGATGCCACCACCTTTATCGTTGCTAGATTAACTAATCGGGTAGTAATTGATCATTTCTCCGCTGGTTGTATGGTGCCACTTTATGATCCTTGGACAAATAAGTGGAGTGATAGATTCTCAAAGGATATTTTAGATTTAAATCAATTACCTGAAATTTTATGGAGTCATGAGTTAGCTGGAACGATCACTGAGGGTGCCTCTAAGCAAACTGGTTTAGCAGTTGGTACTCCTGTCTCAGTTGGCACAATTGATGCTGGGGCAGAAGCCCTGAGCGTTAGTGTCACCAAGCCAGGTGAGATGATGATGATGTATGGCTCAACAATTTTTATGATTCAAGTAACTGATAATGATCAAGCAAGAGAGAAAAGATTATGGGCCGGTCCTTACCTATTTCCAAAGACTTGGTGTTTGTTAGCTGGCATGGCAACTAGTGGCTCATTAACTAGATGGTTTAAAGATAACTTTGCAAAGGATTTGGTTGCAGTTGAGGAGTCTGGCGGGGCAAATGCCTATGCCAAATTAGTAGAAGAGGCTGCTGCCACTCCAGCAGGTGCTGAAGGCGTGGTAGTGCTGCCTTACTTTAGTGGTGAGCGTACGCCTGTGATGGATCCAAGAGCTAAGGGATTAATCTTTGGCCTAAGTCTTACCCATAATCGTGGTCATATCTTCAGAGCAATCCTTGAAGGAATGGGACATGGCATAAAGCAACATGTTGATCTATTCACTCAAATTGGCGCAAGACCACACACAATTAAATCTGTTGGTGGTGGCACTAAAAATAAGGTTTGGCTGCAAGCAGTAAGTGATATCTCAGGTGTGCCCCAAGAGGTAGCACCCTTAACCTTTGGTGCATCATATGGTGATGCCCTGTTAGCTGGAGTTGCAACTGGCTTGGTCTCATCGCCAGAGGAGATAAGAGTCTGGCAAGGAAAGCCAACTGTAGTTGAGCCAGATAAATCACTTAGTGAGCTTTATCAACCACTATCTGATATTTATGGCAGTTTATATGATGCAACTAAGAATCAAATGCATAAATTGCATGAATTAGATTATTAAAATTATTTAAGGATTAAGCATTACCCGATAACTTGGGGTAGTAGTCGCCTTTTCAAATGCCTCGGCTGCATCTGCTAGTGCGTAAGACTTATCAATTAATGGTGAAAGATCAACCTGTTTGGTTGCAATCATATCGGTGGCAACAGCGTGATCCCTGCGATCTGCGCTAACTACCCCAACTGCTGAGGTCTCCTTGTTGTGCATAAGATTTGGGTCAATAGCAAATGGTGTTACCGGGTGTGCTGATGCAAATAAACAGATTTTTCCACGATTATTTAAGACATCTAAGGCATCTTGATTGACCTCATCGCTGCCATAAGCAGTGATGGCATGATCCACCCCACCTAAAAAGGCACTCTTAATCTTTTCGCGAATATCTTTATCAGTTTTAAATATTAGATCAGCACCTAATGATTTTGCCTTTTCTAATCTACCTTCATTGATATCAACAATTCCAACTCTCAGGCCAGATTTTTTCAAAACAATTAAGTTCATTAATCCCATGGTGCCGGCACCAAAAACTACTGCGGTATCACCTAATCTGACATTAAGTAATCTGGCCCCATGTATTGCACAAGATAGTGGCTCAGCTAGGGCTGCTTGATCCCATGGGGCATCTGCCACCTTAAATACACCATCACTTCGATGCACCTTGTACTGCGCAAAACCACCTGGACCATATTGGCCACCCTTAAGTGAGAAGTTTAAAAAGTGTTCCGCACACCCCTTATCCTCACCTCGTAAACATGGTCGACAATTACCACAGGCAGAAGATCCCATCGTTACACGATCGCCAACTGCAACATTGGTTACTAACTCACCAATTGCTGCAATCTCACCTGCGTTCTCATGCCCACCTAAAAATGGATAATCAGCCTTACTTTGTCCGGTGTAGATGCGTTGCTCCCAGGTACAAAGACCTGCTGATTTAATCTTAAGTAATACATCCCGGGGCCCAATTACTGGCATAGGCACATCAATAACTTCAATCTTTTTGACTCCAGTAATAACTGCAGCTTTCATAGTATTACTCATTAGATTATTTTTATACCGATTAATTCTCTAGGATTTTTACAGCTTGCTCAACTGAAGCATCATTATGCACAATCGCTGCAATTGATTTAATAAATTTAGCTGGGTTGGGATGTTGCACCACATTGCGGCCATAAACTACACCGGCGGCGCCAGAGTCGATTGCAATCCGGGTGCGCTCTAATAGTTCACGTGGTGTTACCTGACCGCCACCTCTAACTAATACTGGCATACCAGATGCAAATTGCACTACCTGGTGAAAATCTGTCATTGGAGTAGTGGCATCTACCTTAATAATATCTGCACCTAACTCAACTGCTTGACGAACTAGACCGGTAATCTTATTTACATCGCCAACTGAGGTTGAGCCAGCTCCGGGCTTTGCCGTCATTACCAATGGTTCAACCATTAACGGAATCTTTAACTTATGGCATTTAGCGGCAACTACTTGAATATTTTGGATGCACTGCTCTTGTAATCTAGAGTTCTCATCGACATTAAGTAAATTCAAAACTACACAAGCAACTTGATTATCCTTTGCCAGATCTAAGCTAGCAATATCAGCGGTATCCCAAGCGTATTCAATATCCCGAGGTTCATATACATTGGTTACATCTAAGCGTAGAGCTATTGCGACCTTAGATTTAATCTTTAACTTATTAAATATCTTTAATCCACCAGGATTTAATTGAATAACATCAGGCTTACCAGCCAAGATCTGCGGCAGCGCGATAGCAAGATCCTCAATTCCCTTTGAGAAAGCCCGATCACCAAATATCCCAAGATCTAATGCGATATTTATACATTTTTTAGATTTTGGATTAAACATCTTGCTTCGAGAGTTACTCAACTAAACTCACCCCGCTTTGATTGGCGATCACCTTAACAATTGTTGAGGCGTTTAACTCACCCTTACCAGTCTCTATAACTCCAAGGCCAATAAAACCTACCTTTGCCATTCAAATTCTCCCTTATCTAGATTTATTAGCAGCGGTAACCAACTCAATTACCCGCTTGGGATCAACTGGATTAAAGGTCTTACCATCTATCTTCATCGCACTACCTGAGATCACACCATCTGCCATTGTTAAAGTCTTTGCCACTGTTTGCGCATTTACACCAGTATTTGCAAAGATCGGTGTATTTTTCGCTGCTTCTTTTGCAGAGCGTAAATCCTCTTCACTAAAGGCAACACCAGCTACCGGACCTGAGATTAATATGGCATCAAAGCCAAAGTACTCAGCCGCCTTTGCCCGTTGGGCAACAGTTCTACCCTCCATGGCAGAGGCAAACTCTGGAACGATATTGGTAAATAACGCAATGTGATCTGCCTTTAATCTTGTTCTAGTTTGCGCAACTACTGCTGGATCTGGTGCAAGAATTCCCATCTCACTTACAAATGAACCACACATTACCTCGCGCACAAATGATGCTCCGCACCCGGCAGCTGCTTCGATGGATGCAATTGGATCCCAAAGTAAATTAACACCATACGGAATTTTAATTTGATCATAAACTGCGCCCACTAAAAAAGTTGTCCAGGCGCCCACCTCTGAGTTTAACTTTGTGGTGTAGGGCAGATCTGATTCATTACAAAATAACAAGCCATCGATCCCACCATCTTGTAAAGCTTTGATATCAGCTACAACAGATGTAATCACAGATTTAATATCTGGCTTTGCTGTTGCCTGTGGTTGACCAGGGGAGGCTGGTAGGTGAACCATGCCGATGATTGGTTTTGGTTGAGAGAAAATCTTAGATAATGAGATTGCCATTTGTAGTTGCCTTTCTGCGTTACTTAATCATAACTAAGTAGCCAGATTGTGGCAATTTATCGCACAAAAGTAATCAACAATTTAGAGAGCAGATTTATTATTTTCTCCGGCGAAGATTGCTTTACCTTGATAAACAGTTAATGGATTTGCCAATAGATCATCTAACATTCCTAAAAATGCTTTGACATGTGGGGTTTCTAAATGTGAAGCAAAGGCTGCTTCATTTTCATAAACCTCAATATTCATAAATGTTCCTGGCTTATCAATTACCTCATGCACAGCGTAAGTTTTAACTCCCGCCTCCTGCCAAGATGCACTTGCTCCAGCTTGTAGCTGTTTACGTAACTCATCTGCCTTGCCAGCTTTTGCCTCAAATATTGCAGTTACAATCATAATTTATCCAATCTACTCAATTTAAATATCCTTAAGATATTTTAACTAACTTATAGTAAGTCTTTCACTCAATGTGTAGATATTCAATACCCTAGGTAGAAATTTATCTAAACTTAACTTTTCAAAGCTAACTAGAATTACTTGCAGTATTTAGAAGTGCAACCTCCTCATTAGTTAGCCAAAGCTCCTGCATGACTTCAGATAATTGTGCAAGGCTGGTTGCACTAGCAATAGGTGTGGAAATAGTTGGATTTGCTCTCAACCAGGCTAAGGCGACAGCGGCAATTGATTTGCCTCGTTGCTTTGATATTTCAGTTAAGGTATTTAACACCTGCCAACCAGTTGGGGTGAAGTACTCAGCAACTGATTCAGCCCGGACTGACTCAACATTAACACCCACTCGATACTTACCAGTTAAAAACCCCTTAGCTAAACCATAAAAGGGTAGAGCTGATAATTGATACTCCTTGACTACCTGCATCTGTGAATCTTCATAAGTTTTTCTAGCCATTAAGTTGTAGTGATCTTGCAGCGCAATGTAACTAGCTAAATTTTCTCGCTTTGAAATCTCAAGTGCTTGGGCAAGCCGATCAGCTGTGTGCTGGGAGGCAGCGATATATCTAATCTTGCCTTCAGCAATTAACTCGGTGTAACACTTAAGTGTCTCTTCCGTTGGCACACTTAAATCATCCTCATGTGAGTAGTAAATATCTAGATAATCAGTTTGCAATCTTTTAAGTGAATCTTCTAGGGCAGATCGGATATTAGCTGGTGATAAGCCACGTCTTGTTTGTAACTTTGCCACCTTTGAGGCTATAACAACACTTGATCTATTTTTTCGTTTACTTAGCCAACTACCAATAATCTCCTCAGACTCACCCCCAGTATTACCCTCTTTCCACTGCGAGTAATTATCTGCCGTATCTAGAAAATTACCACCTAACTCTAAATACTTATCTAAAATCTCAAATGATTGCCCCTGGTCAATAGACCAGCCAAATACATTTGTGCCAAGACAAAGCTGGGAAACTACCAGATCACTCTTTGGCAGCTGGCGCATGGCTATAACTTAGAGCAATTAGTGAGCAATTGGCGAGGAATTGAAGTAAAAACTCACGCAGTAGTAATTAATTTATATTTTATTTCAACCCGCAAGAGATAGGATCTAACCTATGGGATTTATTGCAGATTTTAAAGCTAGGCGAGCAGCCAAAAGAGCACAAGCCCAATTTGAATTAGAGAGCTACCAATGGCAATCAGAGTTAGATCTTTTAAATACCGCTCTAGATATCTTTACCAACGCAGCAAAAGGAGATGAACCAGAGGATCACCAATTGGTTCAGAAAAAAGGTGAGTTAGTTTTATGGACTGGCCAAGCTATCTTTCATGAAGCAGGTAGAACTCCATCAACATATAAAGGTGGCTCCCGCGGTGTATCAATTCCAGTAGTGGCAGGAGTACGCCTAAGAGTTGGCCAATTTTCTGGAACTGTCATTCCAGGAGCAGAGATGCAGATAGATAAAGAGGCGGGGTTAGTAAAACTAACTAATCAACGACTTATCTTTGCTGGCTCACTTAACACCACCGAGTGGAGCTTTGCCAAGATGTTATCTGCTGCCCGTAATGAAGAGGGTAATGATTTTATTATTGGGGTATCAAACAGAAAGAAAACAAGTGGGCTTAAGTTCAGCGCAGCAGATGGCAAAGCCTTTGCTAGATTATTTGCGCTCGCCCTCTACGCCTATGAAAACGGCATCCCAGAAACAATCAAAGAGATTAAATCTGAGATAACTAGGCGTAATAAGGAGAAGCCGAAGTTGGAGCTGCCAGTAAGTAAGTCCAAGGAGATTGAGGGTTAATAAACGACCCGGTGATTAAGAGTCGTATAACAATCTTTCGCTCACGCTCAAGCATTGCTACACAGCCTCACTTAGCCTGCTTACGCATTCTCAGTGAGTCACCGTGCTCTACCAACTAGTCCTTCAGGCTAAATTCTCCCATATTTATTGTAAATAGACTAGGATTTTTTTATGGAAGAAGTTGCAGATACAAGGGTAAAACTATCTAAAGATATTGCTCGAATTGCGGGGATAATCTCTATAGCATTATCTTTAATCGCAACTATTTCTTTTACTAATGCCTCAAATTCTGGCTCTTATTCCTCAGAATTAAGTGC
>Ga0214168_1000427_pt1 | contig 17117 bp, 18 predicted proteins | sample LakMenepilimnion_FD_153002 | JGI IMG/M metagenome (GOLD analysis project Ga0214168, IMG submission 153002) | Freshwater microbial communities from Lake Mendota, WI - Practice 29OCT2010 epilimnion v4 | ecosystem: Environmental > Aquatic > Freshwater > Lake > Epilimnion/Euphotic zone | place: Lake...
CGCCGTGGGGTCGCTCACGCCCTTATCATCTCACAGCAGTGGAACTAATACTTGTACGACACGGACTACCCATTCGACGCGAGGTTGTGGACGGCCCCGCTGACCCTGAACTCTCGGCTGAGGGTCACGCTCAGGCAGAACATCTCGGTGACTACTTGGCGTTAGAGCACATTGACGCCATCTACTCCAGCCCGATGAAGCGTGCGCATCAGACTGCCTTGCCGTTGTCGAAGATTAAAGGTCTTTCACCAATCCTTGAACCTGATGTTGCTGAATGGGATCAGCACTCCAACGAATACATTCCCATTGAAGAACTGAAGGCCGCCAACGATCCGCGTTGGAAGGAATTCGCGAGTGGTGCCTGGACCTCAGAAGAAGACCCTGCAGAGTTCAATAATCGAGTAATTGGCGCTCTCGATCGAATTATTGACAAGCACCGAGGACAAACAGTTGTTGTCACTTGCCACGGCGGCGTCATCAATTCGTTCGTCTCGCACGTGATTGGAATTGATCGTGGACAGTTCTTCTACCCGAACTACACATCAATCCATCGAATTGCTGCGTCATCACAGGGCCACCGCAGCATTCTTTCGGTAAACGAAACTTCTCATTTACGTGGAACCGGACTACCCATTGGTCTGTTCCATGGATAATCCCCATCTGGATTCTCTTTTTCACTGGCTAGACGCCTCGCCCACCCCATTTCACGTCGTCAACACTGCTCGTACGGTGTTGGACGCCGCAGGGTTTGTCGCGCACGATGGTTTTGGTGCAGACATTGCGTCTCGCGGCTACTTCGTTCGCGACGGAGCAATCATCGCATGGTCACTCGGAGATGCGCACGCACCGTTTCGCATAGTGGGCGCACATACAGATTCTCCGAACTTACGCGTACAGCCCAATCCAGATGTCGCGTCTCACGGGTGGGCCCAGTTAGGTATCGAGATCTACGGCGGTGTTCTGATGAACTCGTGGCTCGACAGAGACCTGGGTATAGCTGGTAGGACCATCTCATCAGACGGATCGGTTGCTTTGTTCTCTGTTGATTCGGCAATTGCTCGTATTCCACAATTGGCCATCCATCTAGATCGAGAGATCAATGACAGAGGCTTACTTCTCGATCGCCACCAGCACACAGTTCCGGTGTGGGGCGTCGAGGTTCCCCTCTTCTCAGAATGGTTACAAGAAGTAGCCAGAGTTGACGACATTGTTGCTTTTGATGCTCATCTCTTTGATATCCAGAAAGCGTCGGTGCTTGGCGTCGATTCGTCGCTTATTGCAAGCGCACGCCTTGACAATCAGTTGTCTTGTTGGGCCGCCGTTCATGGTCTTGTTCATGCCGATTCTTCATACACATGCATTGCTGTGCTCAACGATCACGAAGAAGTCGGTTCAGAAAGTGCCACGGGTGCCGGCGGGCCGCTGCTTGAACACTTGCTTGCGGTTATAGATGCGCAACAAGCGTTGTCTCCTGGCGAGACACACGACAGACGTCTGTCCTCGTGGTGCCTTTCGGCTGATAATGCCCATGCAGTTCATCCCAATTACCGAGAACGTCACGAATCGCGTCATGCACCCCTGCCAAACAATGGCGTGGCACTGAAACTGAACGGCAATCAGAGATACGCCACATCTGCACGAGGTGCAGCACATCTTCGGTCTATTGCAGAAACAAAAGGTTTACCGCTTCAAACATTTGTGTCGCGCAACAACATGCCATGCGGTTCAACTATCGGGCCTATTACTGCCACACGATTAGGAATCGAAGCAATCGACGTTGGCGTGCCTCAATTGTCAATGCATTCGGCTCGAGAATTGTGTGGCGCAGATGATCCAGGTCACCTTCTCAACCTTGTACAGGCTTTTCTGAAGTTCTAGATATTGGGCGTTCCGGCCATGGACTGCGCTTCATTGAACAAGCGTTGCAGTTCCCCCGACAAAGTTTCTGTAAGTTCTTTGACGGCACTGCGAGCAACTTTTCCAGTTTCATCTCGCGGAACAGAAATTGGTTCACCAACAATGACGATGCACTTCTTGGGGTAGATCATCTTTGAACCTTTGGGCATCACGCCTTCTGATCCGCCGATACCCACCGGAATAATGGGGACTCCCGCTTTCACCGCAACGTATGCGGCGCCGTCAAACAACGGCTGGACAACAGGCCCAGACTGGCGTGTTCCTTCGGGAAAGAGCACAAGCGGTTCGCCCGCCTCCAACACAGCAATACAACGCTTCAGTGCTTCCCTATCGGCCGTACCACGGGTCACGGGGAATGCTCCCAAGGCAGAGATAATCCAGCCAATCGGCTTCACCTTCCAGATGGTGTCCTTACCCATGAAACGCATACGGCGTCGGGTAACGGCGGCCGCCAACGGAGTGTCGATATTTGAACGATGGATGGGCGCCAAAAGAAAGGCTCCAGTGGTCGGAATGTTGTGCTTGCCCACAACTTTTGTCCGCGTGTATCCAACACAGATTCCCACTACCAAACCGCGAATCAATGTATAGAACACCCTGCTTGCTGCAGACTGCCCAGCTAATCGTGTATCAACCTCGGCCATCACATCACCTTCTTGTCACTTCGAATGCATTCACAATTTCAGCAACAACCTCATCGATTGACTTGCCTGATGAATCAACTATCACGGAATTCTCTGCTGGTCGAAGCGGAGAATCTTCACGTGTGGAATCGATGCGATCTCGTTCTGTGATTCCTGCGGCAACATCGTCAATGTTGCCGCCAGATTGAGCAACTCGACGTCGTGCCCTTTCCTCAGGGGAAGCAGTCAAAAACACTTTGACATCTGCGTCTGGAAAAACAACAGTGCCAATGTCGCGACCTTCAACCACACCCCCACCATGTCGCGCAATCCACTCTCGCTGTTGAGTACGCATGGCATCTCGTACTGGTGATAAGGCGGCAATAACACTGACAACCGCTGCAACTTCAGGGGTGCGAATGTCATTACTGACATCCTCATTGTTTAGAAAAGTTGCCGACCCATCCAGAACAATGTTTATCTCGCTAGCGATACGCGCGATCGCTTCCTGATTCTGTGGATCCACATTGTTTTTCAATGTCTGAAGTGCCACACAGCGGTACATAGCACCCGTATCGAGATACGGAAGATGTGTTTCTTTTGCAACCAGACGGGCCACAGTTGATTTCCCAGCGCCCGCTGGTCCATCGATTGCAATGACTGGCACAACTACCAACTTGTGCCGAGTGGGCGACCTTCGTCGTAACCAGCAGAACTTTGCACACCTACAACGGCACGTTCGTGGAATTCTTCAAGTGTTGCCGCACCGGCGTACGTACAAGAAGAGCGCAGGCCTGCGACAATCTGGTCGATGATGTCTTCAACGCCTGGTCTTTGGGGATCGAGATACATCCGTGAGGAACTAATTCCCTCTTCAAACAGTTCCTTCTTCGCGCGTTCAAAAGCTGTCTCGGTACGAGTTCTGTTTCGAACGGCCCTGTTTGAGGCCATGCCGAAGCTTTCCTTGTACAGGCGACCTTCAGTGTCTCGCAAAGTATCTGCTGCAGACTCGTATGTTCCGGCTAGCCATGAGCCGAACATGACGCTTGCAGCACCAGCGGCAATTGCCAATGCGACATCTCGTGGATAGCGAACTCCGCCATCTGCCCACACATGCTTACCCATGGACCGAGCAACTTCAGCACTTTCCAACACGGCAGAGAACTGAGGGCGACCAACACCTGTCATCATGCGAGTGGTGCACATGGCACCAGGACCAACGCCTACCTTGATGATGTCGGCACCGGCGTTGACAAGGTCACGAGTACCTTCGCGCGTCACGACATTTCCTGCAACAACAATTGAATGAGGAGCAGCCTTGCGCACAGCTTCCAAAGCGCGAATCATGCTGGCCTGATGTCCGTGGGCGGTGTCGATGACCAAGACGTCGACACCGAGCGCCACTAGTTCACGTGCGCGAGCGGCGGGGTCGCCATTGATACCCACTGCAACAGAGGTAAGGAACTGCCCGTTTGAATTCAACGCAGGTTGATAGATAGTGGATCGAAGCGAGCCTTTGCGTGTCACTGCGCCAACGAGCACCCCTTGAGCATCAATGACTGGTGCAAAGTTCAGACGTTGTTCGACAAGAGCGTCGTGAATGTCGACAACGGATTGCGAATCTGTGAAACACACCATGTCTAAGTTCATGACGTTCTTCAGTTGTGTGAAACGGTCATAACCAGCAGCGTCGTGTTCGGTAAAAATTCCCAACGGACGATTTGCCTCATCGACGATGACTACGGCACCGTGTGCGCGCTTATGAATAAGACTGATGGCTTCGCCCAATGTGTCCTCGGGGGCCAAAGTAATTGGGGTTTCAAAGATTGCGTGCCGTGACTTCACATAATCGACAACGATCTTGATGATGTCTAGGGGAATGTCTTGCGGCAAGACCACAAGCCCTCCCCGGCGAGCAATGGTCTCTGCCATTCGACGACCCGCAACTGCGGTCATATTCGACACCACAATGGGAATGTTCGTTCCGATGTTGTCTGATGTTCGCAAATCGACATCGAGACGAGAAGCGACGTTCGACATGCTGGGAACCATGAAGACGTCGTTGTACGTCAAGTCGTGTGCTGGGAGCTGCTGTAGGAAGCGCATAGGGCTCTACGAGACTACCGTGTCAGCATGGCTCCTTCTGAGAACATCCCCGTTGTCCTTGTCCACGGCTGGGCAGGCTCGTTTCGCGATACCTGGCAAAAGCCTGGAATTGATGCCCTCCTGGAAGACATCGGCCGCCAAGTAGTCGGCATCACGTTGCTTGGTCACGGAGACCAAGACAAACCGCACGACCCAGAAGCGTACGCGGATCTCCCTCAGTGGTTCCTTGAGAACTTGCCCAGCGATACTCCCCAAGTAGACGCAGTTGGCTTTTCGCTTGGGGCTCTCACGGTGTTGCGAGCATTCATCGCCGAACCTCATCGATTTCGTCGGGTGGTCTTGGCCGGTATTGGTGACGGCGTCTTCGAGAAATCTGACCCAAGTGGCAACAAGCGAATCATTGATGCCCTCGAAGGACGTGCTCCTGAAGATGACACCTTCGCGCGAATGTTCGCCCATTACGGAAATCAACCAGGGAACGACATCACGGCTCTTGCGGCAATTATGAAGCGCCCGCCGGCTGAGCCCGTGAAAGTTGATGAACTGGCACCATTGAATAACGACGTACTTGTTGTTCTCGGGGATGCGGACTTCACATCTCCGGCTAATCGCCTCACGAACGCCTTCCCCAACGGTCGTCTCGTCGTGCTGAAGAACACAGATCACTTCGCGACACCTGAATCTTTTGCATTCATTGATGCCCTGCTTGAATTCATGGCATGACAGGTTCGCCACGCATCACAGAAAGTGTTTCGCGCGCTGCGGATGTTCTGCTTAATGGCGGAATCATCGGCATGCCCACAGAAACTGTCTATGGGTTAGCGGCCTGCGCACTAGATGAGCGTGCTGTCAATCGCGTGTTCTCAACGAAGGGCCGTCCGAAGAATCATCCCCTCATTGTGCATCTCGCTTCGTTAGAGCAGTGCATGGATTGGGGTGTGTTCCCCTCGTCGGCTATCTCGCTAGCGAATGCTTTTTGGGCGGGCCCACTTACGCTTCTAGTGGAACGAACTGAATTGGTTCCCAATTGGGTGACGGGCAGTAGAGACACTGTCGCACTTCGTGTTCCTCAGCATGAATCCACTCTTGAGCTCCTTCGACAAGTGAACACCGGCGTCGTTGCACCATCGGCGAACAAATTTGGACGGGTAAGCCCCACTACTGCTCTCCATGTCTTGTCAGATCTTGGTGACGACGTAGACCTCATCCTTGACGGAGGCTCTTGCGAATTCGGAATTGAATCAACAATCGTTGAGTGCATTGGTAGCGAGGTCAGAATTCTCAGACCAGGCGCTATTACTGCCTCCGACATCTTTGACGTGCTCGGAGACTTACCCGCGCTAGATAGTTCGGATTCCCGAGCACCAGGAATGTTGGCATCCCATTATGCGCCCGTTGCGAGAGTTGTTCTGTGCGAAACACCTGACCAGGCCGAGAACCTTTCCGCCCAGTCGGAGATGCAAGGTGTCAAGACTCGCATGCTGTGGCACGAAGATGTGGGCAAATACGCAGAACATCTCTATTCCGACTTACGCGCCGCGGACGAAGAATCGTGCGAGGTTGTTTTTGCAGTTCTTCCCGAAGCCGACGGAATTGGGCTTGCCATTCGAGATCGCCTCACGAAGGCCGCTCATCACGCTTGAACTAGCAGTCAGATACTTCATTGATGGTGTCGACAAGAAAATCTCTCAGGTCTTCAACACCGAATGATCGAGGGGCGTTCACAAGGGAGAGATGAATTGTGGTGGCTCCCGCTTCCGGAGCAAGTTCGCAGCGACACCAACTCTCCTGCACTCCCTCGAATGGAGCATCGTGAAGGTAGAACTCCATCAGATACGGAGGTTCTTCGTCTATGACGTGCCCGCAATGTGCTGCAGCAATCTCCAAGAGATGCCACGCCTCCACAGGAAGAGAAGAAATCGTGAAACTCGACATGTCGCGCAGTGCAAAAGAGACACGAGTTCGTTGTGGTTTAACAGTTCTCTGCTCAACAACACCCTCAGATGCTGAGCGCAATAAACGCAAAGCTGTCTCTAACGCAGCGTTAATTTCCAACATGATCTCGTGCTGACCGCCGATATCGGGGTGATGTTGGGCAGCCAAGGTGCGCCAGGCCGACCGAATTACCGCCTCAGTTGCATCATGTGACACTCCGAGAACTTCAAATGCGGAGCGCTCTGTCACAACAATTAGCGACCTTTGAAGTGAGGCTGACGTTTTTCAATAAACGCGGCAACGCCTTCCTTGAAGTCTTGTGTTCGAAACAAGGGAAGCAACTGCAAGAAAACGTGGTGCACATTCTGTTCGAAGGTCTCGGTCTCGGCGGCACGCATCATTCGTTTGATAGCACGCACAGCCAACGGAGCGTTTGATGCAATCTCACCAGCCATCTCACGTGCTCTGTCCATCAATTGGTCGGCAGGCACCACGTCATTCACAAGACCAAGTTCTAGGCATTCAGCCGCATTGAGTGTTCGCCCGGTGAACGCAATTTCAGCAGCACGCGCATAACCCACAATTCGGGGAAGCAGCCATGTACCACCACTTTCAGGCAAGATTCCGCGCTTCGCGAAACCGGGTGCCATCTTTGATGTGTCTGCAGCAATTCTGATGTCACAACCCAACGCAATATCGAGGCCGTATCCAGCGGCCCCACCGTTCAACGCACAAACAACAGGCGTATCGATGCCGTGCAAAACAATTGGTGGTGTGTCGCGGATATTGATCTCCACCATGTTTGCACCAGTGTCGTCCAAGACTCCGAGCGATTCAGTCTTTCCCGCTTGAGAACCCAGGTCGAGACCGGCACAGAATGCTCGGCCGGCGCCAGTGAGGATGATGCAGCGAACGTCTGGGTTCTTATCTGCTTCAAGAAACTTTTCTGACATCAGTTCCAGCATCTTGCCGGAGATGGTGTTCATACGCCCTGGCGCGTTGAGGGTAATTGTGCCGATGTGGTCGGAAATCTCGAGCAATACTTCGTCTTCTTGAGCCATGCGGGCAAACTAGCAAGCATGACCGCATCTTCAGGTACTCAGAACCCGGACGCCACCAGCGTTCCGCAACCAACTCTCGATCCATCCGTTGGCGATGCCTGCAGAGTGCTTCTGATTCGACATGGTCGAAGCGCTGACATTGTTCCAGGAAGTTCAGACAGCATTGACCCACCGCTTCATACTGAAGGAGTGCAACAAGCGCTCTTACTTGGGCAGCGCTTGTCAAACACACGAATTGATGCCGTGTATTCCAGCCACCTCAAGCGAGCCTTCAGCACGGCAGAGGCTGTGTCTGAACATCACAACCTTTCGGTGGGAGTTTTCGAAGATCTTGAAGAAGTACGTCTCGGAGATTGGAGCCACGGAGAGTTCCGACGTCGCGCTGCTGTCCAAGACCCAGAGTTCTTGGAGTGGCGTCTACGAGGTACGTGGGACGGCATCCCAAATGGTGAAGGTGATGAGGTTTTCCGATTGCGTGTATCCAATCGAATTCACGATTTGGCAGGAAAGCACCGTGGCGAGACCATTGCGGTGGTGTGTCACGGTGGAGTAATCAACGCTTTCCTTGCCCACATTCTTGGAACTGAACGGTCCCTATGGATGATGGTGGAGAACACAAGTATCTCGACAGTGAACATCTCGGACACCATCAACATCATTGGTTTGAATGATTGCTCGCACCTTTACGACATCATCCATTCTGTGGGTCGCTAAGACACACCAATCGTCTTCGGAAGCGGAACGTACAACGTATTCAGAACCGCGATAAAGAAACTGACAGCACCAACAATGTGAGCAGCAACCAAAACAACCGGCACTCCAGTGAAGTACTGCAGGTAACCAATACCGCCCTGCGTTACGGCCACAAACGCTAGAGAGTTCAGCGACTCTCGAAGTTCCATCTCGCCACTCTTTCGCACAGAGAACATGAAATAGATGAGCGTTCCAACGGTGGACAGCACAGAGGCACTGTGAACACGAGCGACCGTTACCAATTCGAAACCGAAACGAACAGCATCTTCACCGCCAGCATGTGGGCCTGTTGCGGTGACGACTGTTCCGGTCACAATCGCCACAAGTGAAGCCACGACTAATGCGCCATGAAGCAAGCGATATTGGCGAGGAACAACGCGCCACCAAGGTGACTGCTGCGACACTGCAGCTCGTCGATAGAGCAAGAGCGCACAAGCGATAAGAACAAGAGAAACCAAGAAGTGCGCCATATTGGCGTACGGGTTCAATCCGGTCAGCACAACGATTCCGCCAATGACAATCTGGGCGAGCACCCCAACAACAAGGCTCCATCCCAGAAGTACAAGATCGCGTCGATATGGACGACGAATATGTGCAAGAAGAACAGCGGCAATCACGCTGGCCGATACGACACCGGTGAATAAGCGGTTGGCTTGTTCGATGAAAGTATGCCCTGTCGAGACATCGACAAAACGTTCCTCATTACAGCGGGGCCAGTCACTGCAACCCAATCCAGATCCAGTGAGTCGTACCAAAGCGCCCGTAAAAACGATGACGCACAACGAGCCCAACGCAGCCCCAGTGACTATCCGAAATGTTTTTTCCGACACACGTGCCACGCCTTGACTGTAGGGCTCCGTAGGCAAAGAGTCCCACTTTCAGGCCCGGTCAGGAAAGTGGCTACGGTCACAGTCATGATTACATCGTTCGATGACTATCCCATCCACCAAACATGGCAGCCAGTGGCTCACCCAGAGTCGGGCGACCCCAGTCACTATGACAGATACTTTTTCAATGGATACTCACGCGATGGTTCGATTTTCTTTGCTTTAGCGATGGGTTTGTATCCAAATCGACACGTGATGGACACGTCGTTCAGCGTCATCAAGAATGGTGAACAAATTAATCTTCACGCTTCCGCACGCGCTCCGTTTGATCGAATGAAATGCACAACGGTCGGACCCGTCAGTATCGACATAGTTGAACCGCTGAAGAGACACCACATCACAGTCTCTTCGCCAGAACATGGAATCACCGCAGATCTTCATTTCACCGCTACGTCTCTCCCCTACGAAGAACCACCATTCCTTGTAAGTACCGGTAACAGAACAACCATGCACTACACGCGGCTCACTCAGCTCGGATCATGGAGCGGACACATCGAAATTGACGGAGAAAGGATAGAGATCGACAGTCGAGACATTGTCGGCTCTCGCGATAGGTCTTGGGGCATTCGAGGCATCGGAGAGCGCGTCCAAATGGGTGCACCAGTGGTGCACGCACCACAGTTCTACTGGTTATGGGCTCCTGTTTGCTTTGACACCTTCGGAACCATGTTCGATGTCAATGAGTTCTCCGATGGGGAACGTTGGCACCAGTCCGGTGCTCTTCTCACAGGTCCTGACACCATCCAGCATGCACACTCCATTTCTTACGACTTCGAATGGGAACCCGGTACCCGACGTGCACAGCGCTTCACACTCGATTACCAATTCGCATCGTCCGCGGCAACACTTACATTTGAACCCATCGTTCATTTTCAAATGTTTGGCCTCGGCTACCTTCATCCCGAATGGAGCCACGGAACGTGGAAGGGAGAACTTGTTGTCGATTCCGATCGGTTCCCACTCCCCGTGCAGGACCCCTTGGCAATGCACCATCTCCACGTTCAAACATTGAGCCGCGTTCGCTTTTCCTCTTCAACCGGCCACACCCATGAGGGCATTGGTGTCCTGGAAACGCTGGTCCTGGGAGCCCATCAGCCGTCCGGCTTCACCGGAATCGCCGACGGCTTCACGCCCTAGAACCTTCTCGACACCCCAAAGAGCCCTCTCTTTACGTCCCCGAGCATCACTTTGGGTAGTTAGTCGACCACAAGAACCACGGAGAGTAGTTATCTAAACATTTTCTGTGAGAAATCTCTCAAGTTCTGTCCAACCCTGCCGATCCCTATTGCGGATCAACAAGGGAGCAGACAGATGTCTCACAACCGTTCACACTTCATCACTCGCATCGCACTGGCTACAGCAGTAGCGGGCATGGCCCTCATTGCAGTACCTGGAACCGCCCAGGCCGCAACAGCGAACAACGTTTCTGTGGTGAGTGGAGCAAAGACTGCTCCTGGTCAACCACGGTTTGGTGAGAAAGGAGCCCACGTAGTGGCCGTGCAACAGGCCATTATGCGAAACGGCTTCACGCTCAGGGGCGGCGCTACGGGCATTTTCGACAAGCGAACCCTTTCTGCCCTGAAGACATTCCAAAAGGTTGTTGGCCTCAAGGTGACCGGCGTAGTTGACACACCAACCGCCAAGGTCTTGAAAGTTGCTGCTGCCCCCACCACAACACCAGCACCCTCCACCACTACTGCTCCAACAACGACCGTTGCACCCACCACCACGGTGCCTGCCATTACGTACCCACTTACTGCACAAACCCTTCCTGTTCGCGGAAACCGCGGCGACGCAGTTCGTGTTGTTCAGAATGCTCTGCAACGTGCTGGCATGACGGTTCGCGGTGGCATTGACGGAATGTTCGGTTCTGGAACCACCTCCACGATCCAGGCTTTTCAGACTGCCAAGGGTCTTCCTGTCACTGGCCTGCTCGATGCAGCAACCGCATCTGCACTCGCTCTTATCGCACCAGCGCCAGCACCTGTTGCCGCACCTGTTGCCGCACCCGCACCATCAAACTTCCTCACCAAACTCCCCGTCCGCGGTAATCGCGGAAACTCCGTAGTAGTTGTTCAGACTGCTCTGGTTGCTGCGGGAATTACCGTCAAGGGTGGAGTTGATGGAATCTTCGGTGGAGCGACCACTGTTGCTATTCGAGCATTTCAAACGGCAAAGGGAATTGTCGCAACAGGAAAACTCGATACACGTACCGGAATTGCACTTGGTGTAATTGCTCCCCCAGCAGTTCAAATTGCTGTGTTCCCAGTACAAGGTCCTTGTTCATACGAGAACACTTGGCATGCACCACGTGGCGGCGGTCGCCTTCACATTGGAGTCGACATCATTGCCAAGGAAGGGAACCTCATCTACGCAGTGGCTGATGGAACAATTACAAAGACATACAGCACAGCTACTGACCGTCTTGCAGGCAATGGTGTTCGTTTGACCACAGCAAATGGCACGTACTTCTTCTACGGACATTTCAAGGCCATCGCTGACGGAATCACCGTAGGAACAAAAGTAAAAGCTGGCCAAGTAATTGGTTACAACGGCAAGACCGGAGGAACAAATACACCTCACCTTCACTTCGAAGTTCATCCATTCGGTGGAGAAGCCGTAGATCCAACGGCAATTGTTGCTGCAGTCGATGCGTGCAGCGTTACCACTCCACTTCCCATTCCATAACGGAAGAACACAATCGCTTCCGGTTTGCCACTGATCCAAGGCAAACCGGGAGTTTTGTGTTTACGGACGAACTTCGTAGAAGGCGTTGACGTTGTGTTCAATGTCGAGACGTTCGAAAGACGAAAAACCTGCGTGCCGCGCCATATCTTCTGCCCGTGTTGCCGACAAACCAAGAGTGCCCAGGCCTTCAGCATCAGGCGCAGACATAGCCGAAGACATACAACTGAGAACACTGATGCCGTATAACAAAGACGCCATCGGATTCTTGGTGACATTCAGTTCAAGCGAATCATGCGCCTTGATGTCCACCAACAACCAAGTGCCGTCGTCTGCAAGAGAGCGACGGATGGTTTTCATCATTTCTGTCGGATGCGTCATGTCATGAATGCAGTCGAACGTACAAATGAGATCGAAGGTTCCATCAATTGGAGTTTCTCTGGGGTCCGCAAAGGCGACATTGCTCATTGGCTCTTCACGAAGGCGTTCGTTAGCTCTGTCAAGTGCATAACGAGAGATGTCGTAACCGATGACTTCAGAGTTTGGGTATGTCTTTGCAAGCAACATCGCCAGTCCACCTGCTCCACAACCAATATCTGCCACGCGCGCGCCCGCAGTAAGTTTCTGATGCATTCCGGCGAGAGCGGGAATGACTCGCGGAATAAGAAAGTTCTGATTCCACGGTTCGAAACTTCGCTCAATTCCTACTGCTCCTTCAGGACCGTGTGAGTCGTAATCGTGACCGATGCCGGTGCGAAATGATTCGGGCATCTGATTGAGCGAACCCATGGTCTGTGGCAGGCGATGAAACATTCCCATTCCGTAAGCCGGATGATGAGGAGTGGCCAACACCGCCACTGCCTCGGGAGTAAGAAAGAACAATGGCTCTTCGGCCGCGAGGTCGACACACGACACAATGTTCGCGGCCACTTGATTATGCATCCACTCACGCACCCAACGTTCGTGCAGTCCCGCCCGAGCAGCAAGACTGGCCGTAGTTTCACCCTCTGGGCGTTGCGCCAATGTGGAGTACAGCCCAAGTCGGTCTCCCAGATGGATCATGCCTGCAGTGACGGCACCCTCCAATTTGGAAAACACCACAAATGAAAACATCTTGAGGGCATCGGGGTTTATAGGTCGAACGTCTGTCATAGCCTCACATTAGACGCTGCCTCATCAGCGCTGATTAGTAGGTGCGCAACTGCGAGTGAAGATGATCGTTCCCACTGAGCAGCGACAAACCGAAGGTAACGCCGTCTCCCAGTTTCAAGGCCGACACAATATTGATGGTCGCGTGGCCAATAACGAATCGTTCCCACTCCCACGGCGTGGGCTGCAGACCAAGCATGTGGCAAATTGCCACGCTTCCCGTTCCGGCATGACACACAAGGGCTATTCGCTTTCCGTGTTCGTAAGTATCTGTTTGATGCCACACCGGCAGAGAATTATCCGATCGCTCTAATCCAAAATCATTCAAAAAACCTGAGGTGCCGGCGTTGATTCGGTCGACAAAGTCGACCACGTTCTCGCCGCCATCTAGTCCAGTCCAACGATCATGGGAAGCCTTTTGTTTCTCGGCCTTCCATGCTTCTTGGGCTCGCTCTTCTGGCGTGCCGTGCCACATGGGGTCACGAATCTCTTCCAACCAATCGGCAATCACCATTTCTCGATTCAGTGCATTCAAGATTGGTTCTGCCGTTTGCATTGCGCGCGTGAGTGGAGAAACAAAAATGTGATCGAAATGTTCTGACCGCAACGACTCGGCCACCGCATTCGCTTGCTGGTGACCTAATTGAGTAAGTGGCGGATTCACCACATTCAGGCCATCGCGCACCCACTCAGGCTGGGCGTGACGAATAATGACAATCTCCATGAATTACTCCACTGGCACTTTGAAATCGATCTTGCATGTGTCGAAAGCCTTCTGAAACTGACCCTGATACTGCGCAAGGTTCGATGATGCAGAACTGACATCAACGATTCCGGACAAAGCCGCACCGAGGCATGTCAACTGATCATTTGAAAGATTCAAACCAAAAATATTCGACACGATTCGCGCAGATTCCACTTCCTCCGACTCATCGTTTGGTGGTGTGGCTGGCGGGTCCGTTTGCGTTGGTGACGGAATAACTGGCGACGGAAGTGTGTCCGCCACGCCTTCCAGCGGTGCCAAGGTGCTCGGCAGCCCACACTGGGCGATAACGGCGGCATCAACCACATTTGCCAAAGAGAGGGTCTCAGAAGTCCCCAACACGCTCGCTGCCTCCACCGCATCTGAACTTTGAAGTGCCAGCGACACATCCCACAAAGAATCATCCATTGCGCTGATGAACTGGTTGATTCGAATGGCGAGTTCTGCTGCCTCGCTGGGTGCTTCAGGTGAGACGGCGATGGCATTCACCGTTGATCTTGCATCTAGAGAATCGAGACGAAGTTGTTCGTACTGATCTTCAGAGAAATTATCTAGACCTTGGCTCAAGCGGATGGTGAAGCTAGGAACCGAGATGGCATTGGCACAGAGCCCTTCGTCATCCGAACCGCAACCAACCAGTAATCCCGCTGTTACCACTATGAGAGCAACGAGACTTCTCTGAGGCACTGCGAACACCGTCTCAGTCTGCCATCTACGTATTTTCAAAATCGTCACCTATTGTTTCGGAGATGGAGAAAATAGACATCTCACTTTTCATTCTTCGTGTTGGTTTCGGTCTTTCTATGGTGGCCCACGGTTGGAACAAGGTTTTCTCACCCTCCGGTCTGTCGGGGACAGCGGGGTGGTTCAATTCCATAGGCATGAAGTGGCCCGCGTTGCAGGCACGAGTAGCCGCAAGTACCGAAATTGTTGCAGGACTGCTCATGACCATCGGTTTATTCACGGGTGCAGCATCGTTGGCATTTGTTTCCCTCATGGTGGTTGCCATTGTGACGGTGCACTGGAAGGTGGGCTATTTCATCTTCTTGCCCAACGGCGGTTGGGAGTACTGCGCAGCCATCATGTTGACCGCTACCGCTCTCTCAATCTCGGGACCAGGTGACGCTTCTCTGGACATTGTTCTCGGATTACCAACTGGGTACGGAATAGTGGCATTCCCATTCGGACTGCTTCTTGCGGTGTGCCATCTGACTATCTCGTTTCGCCCTAGTTCTCACTCGGTGAAGCAATAGCCTGACCCAGTATGCAGAAGCTCATCCGTGTTGTCCTTATTGGAGTTTGCGCAGCAATTGCCGCAATGTGGGTGTACGCCTTCGGCTTTGCGTCGCGAGAAAGCTTCAACAAAATCGGAGACGACGCGTGGAAAGCCAGGTCCGAGGCCCACTGCCAGATTGCCGAGAATGAGCGTTTCGAACTAGAGGACCTCACTGCAATGAATCCCGAAGATGTCGATGCTCTAAAGAAGAAGGCGGACATCGTTGAAAAGGCGACAGATTCGCTCGAGAGAGCAATCGACAAAATTGCGCAAGATACGCCCAGTGATGACAAAGGAAAAGAACTCGTTCCCCAGTGGATCTCCGATTATCGAAAGTACATCGAGAATCGCAGAGATTTCATCACGGCCTTACGCACATCCGACAGACGCCCGTTCTTTGCGGAAACCGAAGTTGAAGGCGTTCCCATTAGCGAGCGAATTGGAAAGTTTGCGCGCGAGAACGACATGAAGACGTGTCAGCCACCGTTGGATCTTTCCGTTTAGGGAATATCTACCCATCCTTCGCTCTCGACATACTGGCGAATCACACGTGCAGGTGATCCCACAGCGACGGAGAACGATGGAATGTTCTTTGTAACAACCGAGTTGGCGCCAATAACTACATGCTCGCCAATTGTGACACCCGGAAGAATGATGGAACCATGGCCTAGCCATGAACCGTCCCCGATAATCACTGCGCGCTCTGGTTGTGATTGTTTCGAAATAGGAACAGAGACATCTTCGTATCCATGATTCTGGTCTGTGATGTAGACATGGTGTCCGGTCCACACATCATTGCCAATGGTGATGGAGAAGTGACCAACAATTCCACTCCCCTTGCCAATGAGACAACGATCTCCAATGGAGACAACTGGGTTCGTGATGCACTCCTGCCCCGGAACCATGCCAGCAGATAGTGCAACCCCAGGTCCGATCAGTGTGTCTTCACCAATGGAGATGTATTGCTCATTGAAGATCGTGGTGGGTTTCCACATAATGAGGCTTCCGCGTCCGAAGTTATGGAAAGTTCTTCCATGGAGATTCGAAGGAGAGAGAGAAGCATGTAAGGACACCCACGAACTGAATCGAACGTACACACTTGCGATGACTCTCCCTAACACGAAGAACACGCTAGTTATGGGAAGTGCGTCAGACACTACGGTGTCACTATGAATCAAGATCTCGCCGTTGTCTCCACACCTTCTGCATCAGTCACGGGTCGCCGTCGGGATGATGGTGGTTCGGAGTTCCGCGGTATTCGATACGCCACTGGGGCCCGATTTACACGCCCCACCGACATCTCTCTCGATGGGGACGTGTCTGCACTCGAGTTCGGACCTATTTGTCCCCAGGTTCCAGGTTTCTTGGAGCAAACGTTGGGCCTCGATGCTTCTTCCATGTCAGAAGATTGCTTCTTCCTGAATGTGTATGTGCCGGACGGTGCTTCAGCCAATAGCTCACTCCCCGTTCTCTTCTGGATACATGGAGGGGCCTATACGAACGGAGCTGGCTCTTTAGATTGGTACCACGGAAGCTCGTTGGCCAAGCGCAACACAGTCGTTGTTTCCATCAACTACCGCCTCGGACTGCTTGGCTTCCTTGGTGATGAGAACTACGGAACAGAGGACATGATGTCTGCTCTTCGTTGGACACACAACAACATCTCTTTCTTTGGCGGTAACCCAAATAACGTCACCATTTTTGGCGAGTCAGCTGGAGGTTCGGCAGTTGTATCGCTTCTTGCAGCAACAGATGCCAACCATCTCTTTCACAAGGCGTGGGCAATGAGTCCATCTATTGGACAGTTGCGAACACGCGAGCGTGCAATGGAAGTTCAGCGAGAAATCTTTGCCGAGGCGGGAGTCACTACTCGTGATGAACTTGCTGCCTTATCCCTGGATCGACTGTTGGAGATTCAAACTGCGTTACTCACACGTCCGGCGCGCGAGTTTGATTGGTTCG
>Ga0214168_1000428_pt1 | contig 17046 bp, 18 predicted proteins | sample LakMenepilimnion_FD_153002 | JGI IMG/M metagenome (GOLD analysis project Ga0214168, IMG submission 153002) | Freshwater microbial communities from Lake Mendota, WI - Practice 29OCT2010 epilimnion v4 | ecosystem: Environmental > Aquatic > Freshwater > Lake > Epilimnion/Euphotic zone | place: Lake...
TGCTTGTTCGCTATGGCATTGGCTGCAGCCTTACACACCATAGCTATTAGGAGTGCGGTGTACTCAGGGTCCAATAAATTACGTACAGCTGCTGGACCAGCGTGCGTATGCGTAGCTGAAATCATAATATTCGCTTTTTCTACCCCTACTTTTTGTAGAAGTTCAGTGCGAAGGATTTCAGTTAAGTCATCACCAACGGCAACAAGATCGCAAACAATAATCAGCGCTGACTTTTTGCCATCATAAATATAAATGGCTCTGGCGAAGAGCGGGTCGTGGGTTCCTTCCGACTTATCTAATCGGTTCCCATACCCGCCCATCACCATCGGCTTTACCGGCGTAATTTCTACCTTTGCGCAACCTAGCCAAAAAGCAGAATTAGCTGTCATGACTTTATTTCTACGATTTTGCCAGTTTCAAGAGACTCATGCATCGCTACTAGTAAATTAGTATTTAGTAAGCCATCATTAATGAGATCTAATGATCTGTCATTACTATTTACGCGATTGATGAATGAACCCCAAGCAGCTGGTGCCCAAGCTAAAACTCTTGGATAACTATATTTCGTTGGCGTGGCTTTGATGCTGGTCTGTTCGAAGGTATCCATCCATAGCGTTCCTTCGCTTCCAACAATCTGATATTTGAAATCTACAACGAATGGCAGTGAATCCGGAAGAACCCAGGCAGACTCAAAGATGCCATCTGTACCATCGTCGTACTTGACCATCGCGTGAATGTAATCCCAAGTCGGAATTCCCATTCCCTGCAACTTATTCTTGGTGCCGTTGGCCCAAACTTGTACTGGCTTTCTATTTCCAAACCATCGAGCAAGATCGAAGCAGTGGCTCAGCAAGAACCAACCACTAGTTGAATCTCCAGCCCACTTTAAATTCTTTGAAGGTGAAACTAAAGCATTATTTAGGCGAACGTTAAAGCATAATAAATCGCCAACTTCATTAGCCTCGATTGCTTCCTTCGCCCGCACAAACGGAGGATTAAATCTATTACTGAAATTCACCTGACAAACAATGTTATTTTTCTCTGCTGCCGCAACCATTGCCTTAGCGTCTTCAATATTGGTAGCGAGAGGCTTTTCAACAATGATCGCTAAACCGCTATTTGCAGCTGTAATGAAGGGATCTCGGTGATGAGGATCTGGTGTTGCGATATAAACAGCGTCCAAATTACCAGCCGCGATCATGTCCTCTAGCGATGAGAAGTATGGAACGTTTAGTTCAGTTCCTACTTTCTTTGCTAGTTCAGCATCCAAATCACAAACAGCCGCCAAGGACCCGCCTTTGTAATCTTCTTTTGAAAGAGCTTTTGAGGCACCCAGACCCATAACTCCAAGACCAACAATTCCAAATCTGACCATTTTCTTACCTTTCGTTAGTTTATTTAGTAGTGTGATTTTCTAGCTCAAATCGTTACGCGCCCAAACTCCTTCCATCATTACGGCTTGGGTATCAAAATTTCCATCCAATACAACTAAATCAGCTATTTTTCCAGTTTCGATAGAACCTAAATCTCTATCTAGTCCAACGATTTTTGCAGCGTTTAGAGAAGCCAGCTTGCTTAAATCATGTAGCTCGATATCAGAAAATTTCAGGCAATTTTTCAATGCCAAGTTCATATTCAGACTACTTCCGGCAAGCGTGTCCGATCCCTCAATAATTATGCGGTTGCCTTCTTTTACTAAAGTTCTACCATCAGGACGCGAGAACTTTCCATCACCCTCTCCTGCATAACTTGTTGAATCTGTAACTAAATTAACTCTGTCCATGCCTTTGCGAGCTAGCAGTACTCGAAATGCCACTGGATGAATATGAACTCCATCAAGGATTGCTTCGCAGAAGATATCTTCAGCATCTAAGACTGCCCCTACCATGCCGGGTTCACGGTGGCGAAGAGGCGACATTGCATTGAAAGTATGAGTGGTCGATGTTGCTCCAAGTGCAATGCCCTTTGTTGCTTCCTCAAATGTAGCCTCGGAATGTCCCAGCGAGGCAACAATATTCTTTGAAATTAAGTGCTTTATAAGTTCCAATCCACCTTTAATTTCAGGGGCAACGGTAACCATGCTCACTGAATTATTGGATGCAAAAATTAGCCGATCCATAAGTTCGATAGATCCCTCCAAAATCAATGGAATATGGTGCGCACCATTCCTTTTCGGCGAAATAAATGGGCCTTCCGTGTGAATTCCAAGAACACGAGATCCTTTGCTAGGCGATTTTGCACTTGCCGACAAGGAAGCTAAAACTTTTTCAAGAAATACAAACTCCGTGGTACTGGTAGTAGTAAGCATTGATGTAGTTCCATGCTGAAGGTGATAACTTCGCGCTTTTTCATGATCTGTAGCTTCAACTGAGTTGAAGGAGCCTCCTCCTCCACCGTGAACGTGTAAGTCAATAAAACCAGGAAAAATGTATTTACCCGTTAGATCAAGGGCATCTCTATCCTCAGGCGTTGAATCAGATTGCTCCCTTACTTGCTTGATTCGGCCATTTTCAATATCTATTACACCTTTTTCAATGACTCTATCTGGCATAACAACTGTGGCATTCTTGAGCGTCAACTGATTCTCAGGCATAGTAAAGGCCTTCTTTCGAATTTGTTAGCTCTACTGCGCCGAGAATTACTGCATCAGATCCAAGAAAACTTCTTTCGACTAAATATCTCCGTCTGACTGAATTAGATTCTGCATTTTTGAGAGTCTCTGTAACTGCCTGGAAATAAGTGTCGCTCCCGAGCGCTAAGCCGCCTCCCAGCACACATATTTCAGGATCTAGGATTTGAATTTGATTAAAAATTGCTAAACCTAAGGTTTTCCCTGCTTCAACCAATATTCGCTTTGATTCTAAGTTGCCCTGGTCTGCTTCTTTTTGCAGGTCAGCTGCTAATTTTCCAGAATCACGCAGAATTGCTCCACCAGAAGCAGCTCTCTCAAGAGTTTTATCGCGATCTATTTCATTTCCGTCAATTATTGTCTGTCCAATTTCTCCGGCAAAGTTATTAGATCCACCCCAAACTTTTCCATCTATAACAAATGCACAACTGATGCCAGTGCTGGCAGTGAAATAGAGGAGGTTTCTATATTTACCTTTTCGAGCAGAGTATTCAGCAAGTGCCGCGCAAGACTTATCGCTCTCCAATTTGATATTTTCAATACCTAACAAGGACCTGAAGTGTTCGACAACGCTTACCGAGTTCCAATCAAGATTTATAGCCCTTATCACTACGCCATTCTTTATATCTAAAAGCCCTGGAGATGCGATGACGGCCGAGACAATGCCGTTCGGATCAATACTTGATTCGCTGCAAAGAGTCGTGAATGCCAAATAGAAATCTCGCTGGAATTCATCGAAACCATTAGCAGATGTGGGAATTTGTTTCGTGGCAATAATCTTATTTTCTATGGCAAGTGCGATTATTGTCTTTGAGCCACCTATATCGACGGCTAAATTGAGAGAGTTTTCTTCGTTCAAAGTCATACCGCCGGAGGGGCTTTTTCTCGCTTGAGGGAGGCATTTGAACTATCACCTTGATCAACATTTGCGCTTATAAGAACTGGTGGAGTGATACCTCTTGAAAGCATTTCCTTAGCTACTGCGAAATTGATTACCTGGGCAAAAATTGCGAAGCATGCAGTCGAAGCTGAACATATTTTCTTACCATCTGGCACCTCAACTGTGGCATCCCCGTATACAGATCCATTGTTAAGGAAAATATCTACAACATCTATCAATTTCTTTCCAGATTCGTGCCTTGAAATAGACTCTGAGGTATGCAGTAATGAACCAATACCAATTACCTTGATTTTTCTGGCTTTGCATTCCATTGCCATCTCGATAATTGCTTTATTTCGTCCAGACTGCGAAGCAATAATAACCAGGTCTTTATCGCTTACTTGATGGTGGTTCAATACCTTTACGCCATTTTCAGACTGTCGCTCAGGCTCTGAATCTCTTAGATCCCAATTTGCATTTCGCACTTTTTCTCTGAAATCTTGTAGATGCATAGAGGAATAAAATGACATTCCACCAGCACGACTTGCTAGTTCCATAGCAAAAGCCTGCGCGTGTCCAGCTCCAAATGTGAATACTTTCCCGCCAGCTGAATAGACGTCTACGATCATCTTCGCAACTTCATTAATTTCTTTAAGCTGTAACTTAACGGCGTTAACACCCAAACTAGAGATTAAATTGGCTACATCAATCTCACTAAATTGTGAATCATCACCTAGGCGAGCTTGATTTTGCATTACATCCTCCATTTATTCGTTTGGGCAGGCATAATCATTTATCCCTTAACACTTCCGGCTAACAAGCCGCCTACTATAAACCGCTTTGCGAAAATCGTGAACAGCAAGACTGGAACAAATAGGAAAGAACAGGCTGCTGCTAATAGGCCATAATCAATATTTTTCTCGGTAATAAATCGAGTAATAAATACGGTTACTGGCTTGGCCTTAGATTCCGACATAATCACAGGAACCAAGAATTCGTTCCAGGCACCAATGAGTGTGAATATTGCTACGGTCACAATTCCTGGAGTCAATAACGGCCTAATGATGTGCCAAATAACCTGTAAGCGTGAGGCACCATCTACGAATGCTGCTTCCTCCAATTCATATGGAATTGACTTTACGAAAGCTACCAAAATCCAAGTTGCAAAAGGAAGAATTAAGGCAGAAAGGATCAAAACTTGCGTTATGACTTTATCGTAAAACCCAAATTGAGAAACAAGCGCAAACAGAGGAACTAGAAGAACTATTGCTGGTGTTACTTGAACAAGAGTCACCAGCAAGATAATTAACTTCTTACCAGGATAATTCATTCTACTTAGTGAATAAGCCAATGGGGTGGCAGCAATCACCACCAATAAGGTGGTAAAAATGGCTACTAAAAGACTTATTCGAATCGCTGCATAGAACTCTTCATTATCAAAAAGGTATCTGATATTTTCCGTGGTAGTTTCAAAATTAAAAAGTCGTGGCGGAAAAACTTGGGCCTCCGCATTAGTTTTTAGCGCAGTTGATAAAGTGTAATAAACTGGGAAAATAATTATTATGGAAATACTTATTAACAAGAAGTAACCAGAAGCTTTTCCAATAAGTGAAGTTTTCATATCACACCTTTGTCATCTTCAAGAATATAAAATAGACGGGCATAACTATTGCCACAATTGCAACAGAGATTGCCGAGGCTCTGGAAGTATCAAAATAGGTAAAGGCGGTTTTAAATGCCAAAAAGGGAAGATTTACAGTCGCATTTCCTGGGCCCCCGCTGGTTAGCACAAAGATGGTGTCAAACATACGGAAAGCATTTACAGAGCGAATAATTACAATTACGGCTATCACGGGTGCCAGCATTGGGATAATCACACGTAGGTTCGTCTGCCACCAATTTGCGCCATCTATTGACGCGGATTCGATTATCTCCTTAGGTAAGTTCAAAATACCGGCCATTAAAACTAATACGACGAATGGTAGATGCCCCCACCATTCAAGAAAAATGATGGCAGCCATAGCTGTACCTGAAGAGCTCAGAAAATTGATGTCAAGCCCTACAAAGCTCTGTAGCCACTTGATGGCGCCAATGTCAGGATTTAGCATTAACGACCACATCATGCCGATCGCCACGGGTGTCAAAAGCATGGGTAGCATTATTACGCTGACAAAGAAGCTTGTTCCTCTCATGGATCTTGCAAGAACTTTTGCAATAACGTACCCGGTCGTTAATTGAGTCAAGATACTAAAGAAGGTAATCAATAAGCTCACTCTGAGAGCTTCGCCGAATGTAGCGGTGATTACATCACTCTTATAGTTTGCCAATCCAACGAACCTTGTTGGTTCTGATGAAATCAAACTTGAATTAGTTAGCGAATAATAAAAACCAGTGATAAGCGGGGCTAAAACTACCGAAATGAGAAGCAAAAGGCCTGGAAGTGAAAACAAGACTGCTAGGCCGCTAGAACGAGAGTACCTTCTTACGGTTCTAGTCTCTGTTGTTCCCATCGATCCCCCATCCCTGAATCTGCTGAATATTAAAATGTAGAAAGCAGGGTGATGGCCCTAAGGGCCATCATCCTGCTGCACCTACTATCCCTTCAATCTGCCTGACTTAACGAAAATAGCCTTAACATCGGCATTTAGTTTCGCGATTCCGGCATCAAAGCTAATTTGCTTTGTGGCCATAGCGTTAAGACCACGATTGACTACGTCCATGACTTCCGTAATTTCTGGAATTCGATAGAGCGGAATCGCATTCTTATTAGCTGTATTCATCACATCGGTATACGGGGCAACTTTTGCCAGTAAAGCCTTCTGCGATGAGCTAACTAGGGTGCGACCTGAAGGAGGTGCACCTGCTTTGAGGAATGCCTCGGCATTAGTTTTACCGAGTGTGTATTCCAAGAACTTCCAGGCATTAGTTTTCTGATCTGAATATTGATTAATTCCAATCAACCATCCAAATAAGAAAGTTTCCTTCGAGCCATTCATGTGTGGCGCATCAGCTAATGCAAGCTTGTCAAATACCTTTGGAGATTGCTTTTCACTACCAAGGATTGAATACCAACCCGTAGCATTTAGCATTTGGCAAACTTCAAGTTCCTGCACTGCCTGAACTGCAACAGCTCCACCACCTGCAATTACTGATGCTGGAGTGGTGTATACAAGATCCATCGCCATCTTTATTGCTGCCTTTGTAGGGGCAGAATCAAAAGTAGGCTGGAAAGTTTTTTGGTCAAAGAATGCCCCACCATAGTTATGAATCATCGCACCGATTCTAAAGGCGGCGGCAGCTGGACCATAAGGAATGGCTGATCCGTAGTATCCGGCATCATTACACTTCTTTGCATTACTGGCATATTGAGTCCAAGTCTTTGGAACTTTTAAGCCGAGCTTCGCATATAGATCTTTTCGGTACCACAAAACATATGGCTCAGTTGAAAGAGGTAATCCCAATCGCTTTCCACCAAAAGTTCCATAGGCCTTTAATTGATTTGCGATACGTGAGTCTTGATATTCTGAAGATGCGACTGCACGTAGGCCAACCTCATCTAGACATCCCGCGCTAGCCAAAGCAGTTAAGTGTTGGCTGTCATACTGCACGACGTCATTTGTGGAAGATTTAGTCTGACAAGCTAAAAGCAACTTAGTAACAATATCGGCAGTGGGGACTGTAATAAAGTTAACTTTAATTCCGGTCTTGGCAGTAAAACCTGGCGCCATTGCTTTCAGAGCATCTGAACTTGGGCTAACAGTTACGAAAACGTTTATTTCTTGTGCTGCTCGAGCTGACACTGACATAGAGGAAACCATGGCAATGCTTAGCAAGGATACAAAAACTTTACGCTTACTAAAATTTACTTTTAGCATTTACTTTTTCCTTTCTACTTCCTAATGTGTTCACTTATAACAATGGAGCCAAACAACTTCTGGCAACTTCATATTGCCGTGAGCCACAAGTTACACCAACAAACTCAAAAATGTAATAATTGCAAAATAATAATTAATAAACTTTTTTTGTTTTTAATAACAAAAAGATGCAAATAAAAAATAGACCAGTCGCAAAATATTATTTTGAAAATTAATTTAAAAATTAAAGTGAACGGGTGATATGCTGATAATTAAGTGCAGGAGTTTCAAAAATTCTTTTAGACCAGATTAAATTTGGAGGTTCGCAAATGATTGATAAGCCATCGATTTTGCGCCAAAAAGTAAAGTATTCTGCAGGTTTAGCTCAGTTCAAATTACCTGAAATTAGACCAGCAATACTTAGAATCAGAATCACAATTTTCCATTATAAAGTAAGCCCCAACCTGCACAAGGTGACAGCCCCATGACTTTTGTTGAATACAAATCCCTTGACGAGTTAAGTAAATTGGTTGGTTCAGTAATTGGTACCAGCCCCACGATGAGAATAGACCAGCAAAGAATTGATCGTTTTGCTGAGATAACTCTGGATAATCAGTGGATTCACAATGATCCAATAGCAGCTAGCGAAGGTCCCTATGGCACAACTATCGCTCATGGTTTCTTGATTCTTTCACTCATAACCGGGCTTGAATGCCAGAGCTACTCAATCGGCGATGTAAAGGTCCGAATCAACTATGGTCTCGATAAGTTGAGATTCATTACCCCCTTGAAAGTTAATTCCGAAATTTATCTTACGACAAAGTTGATTTCAATCGAGGAAGTTAAATCTGGAATCAAAATTCTTAAAGAAAATACAGTTCTTTGTCCAACTGAGTCAAAGCCGATCTTGTCCGCTGAAAGAATCACTCTGGTGACACTAAATGATCAATAAAATAGTCGAGTCCCTTACCGAAGCGGTATCTGATGTCGAAGATGGTTGCACTGTACTCATTGGTGGTTTTGGTAATTCTGGCATACCCGACAATCTCATCGCAGCAGTTGTAGCAAAGGGAGTTAAGGATTTAACGATTATTACAAATAACGCCGGAAGTGGAGATTCGGGTGTTGCATCACTTCTTAAACAACGTATTGTGAAAAAAATAGTTACCTCGTATCCGAGATCTCGCGGGTCAATCTGGTTTGAGGAGTTATACAAATCTGGTGAGATTGAACTAGAACTTCTACCCCAAGGAAATTTAACAGAAAAAGTTAGAGCAGCTGGAGCTGGAATTGGTGCCTTCTACACACCAATTGGCGTTGGCACTCTTCTTGGAAAAGATAAAGAGCAGAAAATGATCAATGGTAAGTTGCATCAACTCGAGTATCCGCTTTTCGCTGATGTTGCGCTCATCTCTGCGAAGACAGCAGACCGATGGGGTAATTTGATTTACAGCACTACAGCTAGAAATTTTGGGCCCAGCATGGCCATGGCCGGTAAAGTCACTGCAGTAGAAGTCTTGAACATCGTTGACTTGGGTCAGTTAGACCCTGAAGTCATAATCACACCAGGAATTTTCGTTGACAAAGTTGTGAAGGTAAAACGATGACTTTCAAACCTTTGAGCAAGGAAGAAATCGCGAAAAAAGTAGCCAACGACCTTAAAGATGGCCAGTACGTGAATTTAGGAATCGGACTGCCGACTTTGGTTGCTAGTTTCCTGCCTGACGATAAGGAAATTGTCCTACATAGTGAAAATGGAGTTTTGGGGGTTGGTCCAAGACCTCTGCCAGGTGAAGAAGATATTGATCTAATTGATGCTGGTAAGGACTTTATAACTCTGAAACCTGGTGCTTCTATTTTCCATCACACAGATTCATTTATCATGATGCGCGGCGGGCATATTGACGTAGCGGTTTTGGGTGCACTCCAAGTTAGCCAGAAAGGAGACCTAGCTAATTGGGCCACTAATGATGAAACATATCCGCCAGCAGTTGGTGGTGCGATGGATCTTGCTTCAGGAGCTAAAAAGATTTTTGTGATCATGATTCACACGGGTAAAGATGGCACTCCTAAAATTTTGGAAGAGTGCACATTTCCCCTTACAGCAACGGAAGTTGTAACGACTGTTTACACAGATCTTGCTACCCTTGATGTAAAAGATGGGCAGATGTTTGTTAGAGATATGAGTCCCGGATTAAGTAAATCTGAGTTAATCAAAATGACAGGCGCAAAACTGAATTTCTGATTACTCGGTTCTAGAATTAAACGTTAGGTGACCCAGTTACATAAAGTGTCTGACCGGTAACAAAACTAGATTTTGGGTTACAGAAGAAAGCAACAGCATTTGCTATATCTGATGGATTACCGATTCGCTTCACGGCTGTTTGGTCACTCATCGTAGAAGCAAGTACTGCCCAATCTTGACCAGTCTTTTCAGTTATAGATCTAGTCATGTCAGTTTCAATAAAGCCAGGAGCAATCGCATTTACTGTTATGCCAAACTGACCAAGTTCTATTGCTAGCGTCTTTGCTAAGCCCAATAACGCCGCTTTTGAGGCTGCATAGTTAGCCTGACCTCTCTTGCCTAGCGAGGAACGCGAAGAGATAAAGACAATACGCCCATACTCGCCTTTAACCATAGCTGCTTGTACAAGTTGGGTTACATGGAAGACCCCGCTTAGATTTACATCAATTACTTGAGACCATTCTTCAAAAGTCATCTTATGGAAAAGAGCGTCTTTTGTTATTCCTGCGTTGTTGACCAGAATATCGATTCTGCCAAATTTAGCTAAGACTGCATCGACCGCCTCCTTAACTTTTAGTGGCTTAGTTATATCCACTGCAATACCCATGCATTCACCTTTTATAGATTTCAAAGATTCATCTATCTGCATCTGGTCTAAATCTAGAGTAACTACTATTGCGCCTTTGTTGCTTAGCTCTCGAATAATTTCTGCGCCTATACCTCTTGCGCCACCAGTAACAATTGCTACCTGTCCATCTAGTTCATTACTGACGTTTACCATTATAGTTACCTCCATAAAGTCTAATAATCATCAACCTATATCAGCATAGTTACAATTGGAGTGAAATACATACTATGAAACACCCATTTGAATTATTGAAAATTGATCAGTTAATAACTCAAGAACAACTTGAGATTACAAGTTGGATTAAAGATTATGCTGAGAAGAAAATCAAATCAAATGTACAACAATGGTATGAGAATAAAGGTGCTCCGATAAGAGAATTGATGCTTGAGTTTGGAAATCTTGGTCTATTTTCTCTTAACGTTGAAGAAAACACTCACACCTCAAAAAATGCAATCGCATATGGTCTTGCTGCTATGGAAATCGAAGCAATGGACTCTTCCCTCAGATCATGTCTCTCGGTTCAGAATTCTTTGGTTATATATCCTTTGCTAACTTACGGAAGTAAAGAGCAGATCGATCAGTACGCCGAAGGACTAATTAGCGGAAAGTTGATAGGTTCATTCGGCCTAACTGAAGTTGACCATGGCTCAGATCCGGCAAGTATGAAAACTTTTGCAAAGAAGAATGGTGGGGACTGGGTTCTCAATGGTTCCAAAATGTGGATTACCAATGGCTCTATCGCTGATTTAATCGTTGTTTGGGCTCAAACGGATGATGGAATTAGCGGTTTTCTAGTACCCACTAACTCGCCAGGCCTTTCAGCCGTTGAAATCCCAGGCAAGATCTCTATGAAAGCGTCTAAAACTGCCGCGGTCTATCTCGAAAATGTAGTGGTTCCAGATTCTGCTCGCCTCCCCGGAGCCAAAGGATTAGCAGGCCCACTTAGGTGCCTCAATGAGGCCAGATACGGAATAGTTTTTGGGGTTATAGGCGCGGCCAATGACAGTTTTACAAAGGCTCAAGAGTATTCAATTTCACGTGAGCAATTTGGAAAACCAATTGGCTCTTTCCAACTGACTCAAAGCAAGCTTGCCGAAATGTCAACTAACTTGAATCTAATGATGTTACTAGCCTTGCATATAGGTAAACTCAAGCAAGATGGCAAAATTACTCCTGAAATCATAAGTTACGGCAAATACAATAATGTTATGAACGCGATCAATATATGTAGGGAGGCACGAACAATTCTGGGCGCATCAGGAATAACCAGTGACTATTCCCCTCTAAGACATGCGAATAACCTTGAGTCTGTTCTAACTTATGAAGGAACTCATGAGATGCATCTTTTGACAATCGGTAAGGGACTTACTGGAATTTCAGCATTCAAATAGCTAAGAATTCTTAATCTGTAAACGGTATCTAATTCCATTTTTATACCGCAATACGACGAGCGCTAAAAACATAGAAGTAAACGCGCCAACATAAAGTGGGAACCTTGGGCCAAGTAGTTGCGCCTCGAATCCGACCAACAAAACTCCAAAAGTTGTTCCTGCGGTAAAGCAGGATAGATAGACACCGAGGACTCGCCCTCTATAAAAAGTGCTGCAATTTTCTTGTACAAATGCGTTAAAAGATCCCACCATATTTGATCCTGCTGCACCACAGAAAAATACAAGGACTGCAAATATTTCAACAGTAGGAGAAATTGAAGTTATTGTAAGAATAATCGAAAATATAACTGCATTTTTCATCAATTTTTCCAGTGTGATTGAGCCATTTCTTCTTGCCATTAGAACGCCACCAGAAACATAACCGAGCGCAATGGAAGATGAGAGTATGCCAAAAAACCTGATATCGAGTCTAAATTCGTCTCTCGACATAAGAGCGATCGTTGTTGGGAAATGCATCGCAAAGAAAGCAACAATAAACACGGAAACCAAGGCAATCATCGAATCTGGCTTCGATCTCAGATGTGAAAGACCTGCCCTAATTGTTCCTGCATTCGATTCAAAATCAGTTTCACTTACATTTTCTACTGGTTTCTTGAAAAACCAAATCATGATTGAAGAAAAAAGAAATAGGAAAGCGACCATAAAAATGACGGTGTAGCTATTGCCAAATGAATGCGCTACGAATCCAGCAATCAATGGCCCAACTAGCCGGCCAAAATTAGAGTTTACTGAATTTAACCCAACCCCTTTAGATACTGCTCCATCGCTAATCAAATCCGTAAGGTGTGAAAGACGCATAGGTCCATCAAGTGCGGTTAAAACGCCGCCAAACAAGGAAACCAAAATCAAAGAAGAATATGGAAGATTTTCGCCATAGATGAGAAATCCAGTAACCAGGGAGAGTGCTCCCATCAAGAAAGTTAGCAGTGTCAGAATGTAGGCCTTGTTGTATTTATCAGCCAAACGGCCGCCTAGAAGACTAAATATGAAAGATGGCAGAAACTGCACGGCGGTGATTATTCCTAGCGCCTTAGGAGAGCCGGTTATCTCTAGGGCATACCAATCAAGAGTAATTCTTTGCATCCAAATTGCAGTATTAGTAAAGAATGTGGAGAAAAAGAAAACCTTATAATTTTTATCTTGGCTGGAAAATATATTTGAAATATTGATTCGCCTCCAAAATATTGGGCTGCAAGATAAAACCCTATGTTAGCGACTTTAGATTTAATTATCTAAAAAAATCTGGTCTAATTTTTGAATTAGAAAACTAGTCCCATAATAATCTCGTTTTTATTGGCTTCAACTTCGACAAAACCCAATTTTTTATAGAAACCGTTTGCGCGGTCATTTGCTGCTGACATATGCAAATGAACTCCTGATGATCCTGAATCTTGTAGTGCTTTAAGTAGATGCAGGATCATTGTTTTTCCGTAACCAAAACCTTGATGCGATTCAATAATGTCTATGTGCAAGTGCGATGGATACTTGGAAATCAGCCCTTCTGGACTAAAACCTTGCCTATTTAGCTCCTCAATTAGGCTTACATCTTTCGGGGTGAGATCTTGAGTTAAAGAGGCATATTTTGCCTTCGTAGCTGGCCAATACTGGGTGTCTAGTTTACTTTCAAAACTGCCAGTGTCTAAAACTCCCAACACATACCCAACAACTTTTTCGTTTGCCTCTAGAGTGAAAGCAAAATTTGGCTCATGAAGTACATATGGAGCAACGTAAATTTCTCCGACTAAGTCATGCAGATTGTGAAGGTGAGTAGCACCTTTCCCGCCGTTGGCAGTCTCTAAACATACTTTTAAAAGTCCTGGCAAGTCATTCGGGTTTGAAGGCCGCAATGTTACGTCTTTGCCCAGTTGAAGTTCCATCATCATGTAATCATACAGGCGTAAAGTATAATTTGCCGAGAAGCTCTAGATTAGTTTCTCTTTTGTTACTTGACAGCGCCCTCTGTTAGACCATCGATCACTTTTCGATTAAAGATAATGTAAACAATAATCATTGGAATTGTCACGATAGTTAGCGCTGCGAAAAGCAAGTGATAGTTAGTTGAATATCGAGTCGAAAAGGTTAATAGACCAGTAGGAATGGTCTTTAAGTCATCATTTTGAATATAGACCAGAGCTAGCAGGAATTCATTCCAAGCACTTAACGCCGTAAACACTGCTACCGTCGCAATACCTGGCTTTAACATTGGCAACAAAATGGTTTGGTAGACCCGTAGATCTCCAGCGCCATCAACTCGTGCGGCTTCAAATATTTCTTTCGGCAGATTTTGAATGTAAGCACGAAATAACCAGATCGAAAGCGGTAACCCCATTGCGGTATAAGGCAGGATTAAGGCCAGGCGGGTATCTTTAATTCCCATCGCGTCGAAGAGTGCATTCTGAGCAATAAAATATGACTGCAAAGGCAAAATTAAACCGAGAGTGATCAACGCCAATATTTGCTTTGAAAATCGAAACTTAAGGCGTGTGAATGCAAATGCCGCCATCGAGCCAAACAGCAACACCGCAGATGTACAAGTGCTGGTAACTATCGCGCTATTTATTGCATACTTTCCTAATCCGCCAACTGAAAATGCTTCAGCAAATACCAAAAAGTCCCATGAGGTTGGAAGCGAAATTGGATTCTTGGCGATCTCAGCATTGCTCTTAAGCGCAGAGAGTGCCATCCAAAGTAGTGGCACGAAATAAATGAGCGAATACATCGCCATTGCGATGTGAAATACCGGATTCCGTTTCATTAGTACTCCACCACTGCATCATCTTTGGTGCGCACTTTGTTATAGATCAAACCCACGGTTACTACTACTACTGTCAAAATAACTGCAAGGGATGAGCCATAGCCCATCTGCTGATCACGAAATACTACTCGGACTAAATAAGTAGTAGGCATTTGGGTCGTGTCATAAGGTCCGCCATTTGTCAGCACGTAGACCAGATCAAACATTTGAATACCACCGGTAAAGCAGAGCAACACTGCTACTTCAGTTAAGTTTTTAACCATCGGAATCTTGATTCTGCGTAGCAATTGCCACTCAGTAGCGCCATCTAACCGTGCTGATTCAATTATCGTGCTTGGAATGCGTTGGAAGCCAGCATAGAAAATTGCCATGTAGAAACCTGCATAAATCCAACCTGAGATTACTGAAAGCGAAATTAGCGCAGTTGCTTGCTCGCCCAACCAGATACGTTGCCAAGATTCCAAACCAAATTCACCTAAGAGGCGATTTAAAATTCCCAGATCAGGATTTAAGATAAATGACCAAAGAACTGAGATCACAACCAGCGGCAACATAACTGGTGTGAAGAAAGCCACCCGATAGAAAGTTGTATTGCGTTTAGAGCTGACTAGGCCGGCAAGTAAAAGCCCGAGTACAACCTCTAGAACCAGAGTTAAGGAAATGTAGATTGCTGCGTGCAGATAAGAGCTCATGTAGATCTTGTCATCGAATGCACGCATGAAATTATCAAAGCCAACAAAGTTGGGAGTGCTAAACCCGTCCCAATCAGTCAAACTCAAACCAAAGGTCGCAAAGATCGGACCCAAAATTGCCGTTGCAAATATCGCAAAAGCAGGAGCGACCAGGAAGTAAGGGATCCAACGTGCTGTCGGTTTCATTCCCCTACCATCCTGGTCGCTTCACTACTTAACTACATTTATTGCCACTGATTAACCCAGTACGGCTTAACCCAGTGCGGCAACCTTTTCTTGCGCTACATCAAGTGCTGCTTGTGGTGTCGACTTGCCACCAATTGCCTCAGCTTGAGCTGCATTTAGAGCATCTGCAACTGGAAGTTCAAAGCCAGTATCAGGTGGAGCAACAACAACTGTTGCACCATTTAATAGGGCATTTACCTTCTCAGTTAGTGGATCGAGTGTTCCGCCAGCCAATGACTTCACTAGAAGTAGAGTTCCGGCATCTGCGATCGCCTTGGCGTTTTCAGCGTTATAAAGAATCTTGAAGAAGTTCATAACTTCAGTCTTCTTCGTGCTCTTTGCGTTGACAATGTAACCAGTGTAAACAGCCATGATGCTGTTCTGATCGCCAGCACCATCGCTAATTGCCGGCAAGTTAATGAAGTCCATCTTGAAATCAGGAGCTTCGCCTTGTTGAGTTCCAATCAACCATGAGCCAATTGGGTGGAAAGCAGCTTTGCCTTGGAAGAACTGGCTAGCAGCTTCGTTATCCGCAATGGTATTTACAGATTCGTTTACATAACCAGCCTTAGCAAGATCTGCTAGAACTGTTAAGCCCTTAACAAATTCTGGGCTGTTCATTGGCTTGCTCTTCTGTAGTGTTTCGGCATACAAAGCTTCACCTGTTACACGAGAAATAATGTGACCGCCCCAGTTTCCAACAGTCCAGAGATCTTTATTTCCCTGAACGAAACAGTTGACCTTGGCAGCTACAAACTTAGCGCAAGCAGCATTTAGTTCTTCCCAAGTCGTAGGTGGTGTAACACCATTCTTCTCGAACATATCAACGTTGTACCAAAGAACATTTGTCACGTCGCGTGCACGTGGAATCATTGAAAGTTTTCCACCCGAGTCATATCCTGCAAATGCGCCATCGGTGAATAGATCCTTTAATCCACTGGATTCGATATCGCCAGAAATATCTGCGGCATAACCTTCAGCAGCTCGCTGATCTAGTCGCGCTCCGGACCACTCGAAATATGCATCAGGGCTATTCTTGCCGTTAAGCAGAGTTGGTAAACCAACTGTTGAATAAAGATCATCATCTTGCTGGATAAATTCAACTGTCCAGCCTTCATTTTCTGCTTCATAAGCCGCTTTCGCAGCTTCCCAAACAGGGAGTTCTTTCTCTCCCAAACTTGGAGTTGCAATGCGCAAGATTTTGTCTGCGCTGTCGCTACTTGAGCAACCCGTAATTACGGCAAGACCAAGCAAGCTACTTGCGATTACCGCAACCAGCTTATTTCCCTTAAACATAAACCCTCCCCAGAATTGTTACGCCGAGCGTGGCGTTGGTAGAGATTATGGGTGAAAGCGAGGGTGAGTCAACGAAATTCCGCAGAATTTAGATCATCGGCGAGTTCGCCCAAAAACATATGAAGCGAGTCTCCAAAGATCCGACTACGCCAAGTTAGGACTTCTTCAGCCAGCTGTTTAACGTAATTTCCGTCAGCCTTTTGAACCAAACTCTCAGCCAAGAGCTCAAGGATTTCGCCACCACGCTTGTAATCCTCAACCCAAGGCGCTGATTCCTCGGCCAACTTTGGATTTGAGAAGGTCGATGACTGGATCACCAAACTAGCAATCGATATTTCAAGTGCCATGGACTTTAAATCGGCGATTGCAGCTGTCATCCGACCTCGGCGAT
>Ga0214168_1000436_pt1 | contig 16911 bp, 32 predicted proteins | sample LakMenepilimnion_FD_153002 | JGI IMG/M metagenome (GOLD analysis project Ga0214168, IMG submission 153002) | Freshwater microbial communities from Lake Mendota, WI - Practice 29OCT2010 epilimnion v4 | ecosystem: Environmental > Aquatic > Freshwater > Lake > Epilimnion/Euphotic zone | place: Lake...
ACCATGGTTGTCTGAGGCGGGTGTGAGGCGACCCACCAGCACACTGCACGGGCTGCAAGGTGTGACTTACCCAAACCGTGACAAGCGGGCACAGCGGTTCTCTTGTTGTCTCTGACGGACTCCAAGATTTCTCGTTGTTTTGACCAAATGGTTTCACCCATGCCCTCGGTCACAAACCCTACGGGGTCGGTACGAAACCTAGACCACGGGTTATCACCCATGATGTCAAGAAGATTGGCGACAACAACTCTGTCCTCGGGAGACATCTCCGCAAAAAACTTGCGTCTATCGGCTGGAGCGGCTGATGACAGGTATCGCATCAATTGTTGCGACCCCGTGGTGGCGTCTATCTGACTCATTCTTTGGGAAGCAGTTTGGCGACTTTGGATTCAAGTTCGTCAATGGAAACATCAATCCTGATTGCCCCACCTTCGGTACCCGAAACTTCAAGAGCGGAGCGCCGACCCCAACGGGCTGGCGATGTTCGCTCTAAATACCAAGCCGCTGCTTGCCATGTGCCGTTGTTGGCTGCCTGCTGGATAAGACCGATGTTTCGCACTTCGGCTGTCGCCCTTGCGTTTTCCACCGCTTCCCTGAACTCTTTGTACGGGGATTCTGCGTTGTCGCCGTCACCCAACGCCATCCACTTGTAAAAGGTCGCAGAACCAATGCCTGCGTAGCGAGCAGCAATTTCGGAATAACTACCAGCAGCGATTGCTTTACAGATTGTCTCTTGGACTTTGGGGGTCAACTTGATTGGTCGTGCCATGCTCGGCAAGTGTACTACAGGCTAGTTGCGCCTCTCCCTCACAGCATGTGTTCTTCCAGCCACAGGACGGGCAAAGCCATCTATACACAACGGGGTTGAACCGTACCTCACAGTTGTCGCATGGAATCAGGTCAGCCACCCATGACTAGAACATGGATTGATGGTGTTCCTGCGCTTGCGATAGCAAACAGTTTATCCGTGTAGGTGAACTCTCCTGAAAGCACAATTCTTCCGTTGGGGTCTAAGTGAAAACCAAAGTTTGTAGAAGAAGTTGCGGAAGTTGCTCCGACATACATGATTGCGGTTGCGTGGGCGTTGTTGAGAACAATACTCATCCCTCTTCTGTTACTGGTGTCCTCAATGCCAGTAATTTGAACTGCGGTTGAAGCGTTGAGAGCAATGCTGGAGTGTCGTGAAGCCATAATTTCATGGTATCAACGACCAACATAACCGTATGTTAGTTCTTTCATAAGGTTTGTGAACCGTTAGATGTGCAAGAAACGCATGAACGGCGTGGCACATCAAGTTTGGTTTGAAGCGAGTGAAACATCTGAAAAGTAGCGTCAACCACCGATTGATTGCTGGTAGAAATGTGCCTCAAAATGTCTTGCAAGATTTGGGCTTCGTAACGACTAAGCAAAATTGGCGAGTCTTGAGTATTCATAATTCCTCCGAGATGGGAATTAGAACCTAGCCAATCGGGGGACGCTCTTGCTTCTTGAGTGGGCTTACTTCCTCCAACCATAAATCCCCCCAAATGTACAAAGGGTGCAACCCCATACGAATCGCATAACGGTCAGCCTCAAGCCATGTTATGTGGTAGTTGGGTTTGTGGAAGTCGTGAACTCTTTTGCGTGATGTGCCTATGGCTTCGGCAATGGTGCGGTCATTCATGTCGCTTGTAAAACATGCCAGCAGGTCCGCCGCAGGAAAAAACTTGCGGTAGGGGTGGTATTTGCGTGGTGTTCTATTTTTTGTTGTCAATGTGGCACCTTTGAAAAGAATAAAAGACTACATCGGCGGGCAGTGAAGTCAACGCCATTGGGAACGCCAGTCCCCGTCTATGTCTGTGTCAATGTCAATTTCTCTTTGCCAATCGTCGTCTGTGTATTGCACTTCGTTTTGAACGGTCTTGTAAGCGAACACAAGCAAAGAGATGATTCCAATAACAAATCCTAAAAGAAAGTTCAACATCTAATCCCGCTTCCTGAGTGCTTCTTGTTGTTGTTTCATAGATAATCCCTTCATGGCTTTGACAGCCCCAACATGATTGTTGACAACAATACCGACTTTCATATCCCCTGTGATAGCCAACAAGTCACTTGCTGCCTGATTGACAAAACCTGCTTCAACCAAGGATTCTTCATCAGGGAACACATCGCATTGACGGTCATCGTCGGAAATCAAATGGTCGTGCTTGCCACCGTAGGAATAGACATACTTGAAGTTCGGTGGACAATCAGGTTCCACAATGTTTCTAAAACGAACAACTTCCTTCGTGTAGCAGTAGAAAGTGGACTTGGGTGTCGCTCTTGCGATGCGTAGCCATGCTTCAAGGTATTCGTCAGAGAAGAAATCTCCTCCATCATGGATGCGTACCCAAGCACCATCCATTCTTTTGTGCTCAAGTTCGGTTCGCATTGTTTGCTCCCAAGCGTCCATGTCATCCAAAACCATCGTCAAGTTCTTTGTGTGGGCAGCAAGAACATTGCTGAATCTGAAAGTTCCCTTCCGTGCATAACAGGCTTTGGCGCACACACCAGCAGAAGGACAAGTGTTGAAATGAGACCCGTCAGGCATCGTTGTTATCCAAGCAGGCAAAGACCACACCCAAATGCGGTCTCGCTTCAAATCTCGGTTGTTATTCTTGAGCAGACTCATTGTTCAATTCCTTGACTTCCTTGCACAATTGCGTCAGTGCACCATGGTCGGCTCGCCTCACATCTCCAAAACCGTCCAACTCACACAACTCAGCGTATTTTTCTGCCAAGCGTTTCCATTGGTCTCGCTCTCGGAGAACCGTGACTAAACGGCGGTTCAAGAAATCAGCAGCGCAGATGAAGTCCGAGCATGAAAAACTAACCACGAAACTTTTCTCCAATCAACATGCCACATAGAAACACAGCCATCATTTGAATTATCTCAACGAGAAAAGCGCCCATTACTTGTCATCCTCGTAAATCTCAATTGCGAAAGCAATCATCTTTTCGTCTTTGCTGATAATCGCATCGTAAAGACCTTTGGCTCGGTACCTCCACAACAATCTTTCCTTCTCGGCTTCCTTGTAATGGTTCAGGTAATTGTCAGCCTCTCGGAACCAACGGTCGGTTTGTCCTTTTTGACGGCTGAAGTCGCTTCTCCAAGCACCAATCGTTCGGTGCAAAAACTCTATTTGCCCTTTGAGACTTTCAATTTCTTTTTCCAATTCTTCTTTTGCCGTCACAATGACTTGCTCGGCTTGAAAGTTTGGTGCGTCGTGACCAACCATGTAAGGGTGCTCACACTCGTGTAGTAATCGTTCGCATTGCTGGCATCTTTCTGTCATGTTTCCCTTTCATTGGTAATCAGATTGTTCTGATTGAATCCAAAATTGCTCTTTGTGCTTCTTCGTAGGTGAAGTATTGTCCGAACTCGCCCACGGTTGTGATGCAACCGTTGGGGTGAGCCATTCTGATGGTGAAGCGACGATTGCCGAGCCACACTTTTCCGTCGCTGTCTTGTTCGCTTGTGATGAAATAGGAACAGGTCGGCGTGAAAAATACGGGTGATTCTATTTTGGATTCAAAGAACTCCATTGCGGCGTCGGCAAAAAAACTTTGCCCGCAGGCTTCGTTGGCTCTTTTGATTTCTGCAATGCTTTGCATCAACATTATGGTGCCGTAATGTTTGAGTTGACAGTTACGACAATCTCGGCGTACTCCCGAGGGTAATGACTTTTGAGCCATGCAGCGGCTTCTTGTTGAATCCGTCGTGAACGGCGATTAGCAAGCAAAGCCCTCTCTCGCCCGTTTGTTGACGCTCGGTATTCCCGATGCCACTGGTTGTGAGCCTGACGGCAAGCATCACAACGGCAATTGTGGTTGCTGTAAGTGCTGTAATGCCCGTGCTTGATTTCTTTATCAGGTTGTTCGGTGTTCATTGTGTTTCGCTTCCTTTCAAAACAATAATTTCGCTGGAGAGTCTGCCGATGACTTCCATAGCGGTAGCCAGTTCTTGTTCCAGTGTTGCCGCCAAGTATCGTGCCCTGTCTCGCTCTTGTAAGAGTTGTTCAACAGTTGCTTTGTCTAAGTCCATTCCCATTTGTGTTCCTTTCGGTTGGTGCAACTTTACAGCCTGTAGAGCCGTGAATCAACTATCTCGGGTAAGTATTTCGTACCGCTTCACAGAAGGCTTATCAAGGTGCATTTCGTAATCCGTGGTGGTGTAGCCCAACTCAGCGCAAAAGGTCTCCCAAAAGCGCCAACGCCAACGGTTGAAGAGACTGTGGGGTACCTCATCCCTGTTAGTCCAGTCTTTTGGTATCCCTGCTGCTTTCAAAACTGGAAACGGGGTTGGTCCGAGCGTGACCGAAATGCAAGTGGAGGCAACAGGAACATTGGGAGCCAATTCAGCGCAGATTTGTAATTGTTCCCACGGGAAACCAAACGCATCAAGGTCAATCAAATCAAACTCTTCAAGGTCTAAGCCTTTCATCACCTTTTGGTTGTTGCCCATAATGACCTCGGGGCGTGTGTATTTCTTTTTGTCTATCCCGAGATAGGTGATGTTATGGTCGGGTAACAATTCGCCAACTCGTTCCCAAACTCGCCCATCACCTGCAAACGCATCAAGGATGTACAAGTCAGTTTTGTCTAATGTCCTGATGAACTCAGCCCGTAACCGAGCCTTTGAACCAAGGTGGCTATTTTCCGTCCAAACTCTTTTCATCAGTTTGTAGCGGAGGCGATTTCCACGCCCTCAATGTTTCTCAATGACTCTTCAATCAAGGCTTTTGCTTTGCCCTGCTCGGTGATGGGGCATCTCACTAAAAAGAAACAATCGTGGAACGGTTCAAGATTGCGTTTTCTTTTTTCGTTTGGGTCGTCGCTGACATCGTCAATCAATTGCTGGATGTCCGTCGCATCAAAGCCCGTACCCCTCAAGTCGCCTTCGGAGATTACCGACCTCAAAAGGTCTTGGAGACTGTCGTTGTTGTATGTTGCCAAATCGTTCATTCGGTTGTCTGCCAACATGATTCGTTTTGCTTCGGCGTCGGTGCAGTCAATCCACATAACTGGCACAACATCAAGGTCTAGGTGACGGGCTGCTTGCCAACGATGGTTGCCGACAATGATGTACTTGGTGGATTTCTGAGCGACTATCACACCATAAAACCCATTGACCTTTATGGACTCAACAATCTTGTCAACATTGCCTTTGCGTGGATTCATTGGGTGAGGAAGCAACGCATCAAGAGCGGTCAACTCAACAGGATGAGAAAGCGCCGATGGAACAACAGGGATTTTCTTGGTCGCCATTTTTTCCTTTCCAGTGTCAGCCCCTCCTCACCGACGGAAAGGGGAAAACGCCGATGAGGAGAGGGAACTGACTGTCTGACAGACTCAGTTACTCTATCAAGCGAGCGTATGTTGTGTACGCCCTGTTCAAATCTTCTGTTTGTTCAATCACGATTCCATCTCTGACGACAATGAACTCGGAACCATGCCAAGAAACTTCGGAATCCCGACGGAACAACATCATCTTCCCTGAAGATTCCAACGCTGTCCATTGAATCGCATCGGCTGCCGAAGCAGGTGCCGAAGGTCTAACCGATGTGAAAGAACGAACGGGTGAATAACGAGAACGCTGAGTGGCTCGCCGACGGTCGGCGTCAGTCATGCCACCCCAAATGCCTTCTTCGGATTGACCCGCAACAAGACAATCGCCGACAACATCACATTGTCGGCAAATCATCTTTGCTTCGGCTTCTCGTTTTATTCGGTCAGACGATGATTCGTCAAACGGACCGTAAAAAAGGTTTGGACCCATCCCCCGACAAGCAGCACGACTTTTCCAATCCATTTAGTTTCTCCACACTGAACATGCCAACGCTGGCGGCTTGAAGAACAAAATCTTCATCTGACAGTGACAAGTCCAATTCCCCGAAGTGTTCAGTGAACGCTCGGAAGGCTAAAAGATGTCTAGCGCCCTCCACATTTACCAACGGGGGAGAAAGCGTTACATAGTTTAGTGTTGCATAAAGTTCAAGAAAATCCGTGGCGGAATCACATGTGTAAATGTGCTTCTTGTCAAAAGTTATTTGAATCATACTGTTGCTCCTTCCTTTGTTGTTTGAACATCAATAACGGCACCATTGCGGTACTGCATGAATAAACCCTCGGGGATTTCTTTCACTACCGATAGTTTGACACCTGCCTGCGCCGATGCGGTGCGTAACATCTGCTCTGTTGAGGCAAACACCATTGAACCGTTCGGTGTGGCTCCAATCCACAATGGGCTTTGGCGTAAGCGACCAACATTGAGAACCGTTGGCTCTTCAATGTTGAACCAAGCAATCGCCGCCGAACCCTCTAGTCGGTGCAGTTCTTGCGTTGGGTCATCACTCGCATCAATCAGTCTGAAGATTGCTTCGGTGTCAACCTGACCAGTACGCCCCGTGCCAACTTCGGCAATGATTCGGTCATCGTTGCGAATACCGCCATTGTGAATACCGATTGTGTCGCCGACAATAATCGGGTGATTGTTGTCGTTGTTCTCGGGGCTACCTTTTGTGGCGTACCGAGTGTGGATGATTGCTGAACGAGTGTGCATAGCAATTTGGTCCATGCTGTCCATGAACATTGATGCTGAGATTGCATCTTTCATGTACCAAACACCGAGCGAACCGTCGGGGTCTGTTTGTGTCCAAGCAACGCCAGTCGCATCGGTGCCTCGGCGCTCAATCTGACGAGCAAGTGCCTTGGCAAGTTTGCGACAGTTGATGTGTCGGTGGTCTTTATCTGAAATTGAAAATCCTGCGATTCCGCACATTTTATTTTTCCTTTCTAAACGACTACTGCGTTTGGGTAGAGAGTTTCTTGACGACGGACTAACCACTCAGCCGAGGCGTTTGTGATGTAGCCACTGTCTTTGAGAATTGTGATTGGGTCATCGTTGTCGTCAATGACAACTCCAGCAAGAGAAGCATCAAAGAAAGCGACCAGTAGTTTTACCCACTCTGTTGCTTTTTTACCGTTGAGGGTTCCTTGGTGCATACGCATCTCAATAGTTCCGATTCGGCGGATGTTGTCAACATTCATGGCATCGGTGTGATAACCGATAAGTCCTCTGCCGTAGCGTGAGTTATCTGCCCACTCATCTAGGCGATTCGCAGGCACGGGATTGCAGTAAGTGTTGTGGTGACGGTAACTGGCAACCAGTTTGAACAATGTCTTTTGCATCTGCTTGTAGTTGAGGAAGAGTCTCGCCCGATTGTCACCAGTAATGTCGGCAACACCAAGGTGAACATGCATACCGTGTTTGCGGTCAACCTTTGCGTTGACGCTTCGTAGAGCCTGCATGACCTTGCGAACTTCTTCCAAGCCCGCTTCACCGCTAAGAACTGGCGAGACCAACTCGCCACCTTGGTTGTTGGCACGGGGACCAGCGTTACGCATATGCAAGGTAGCGGAAGAATCTGTTTCCAGTTTCCACTGTTGATAACCGCTAACAGTGCCACCGCATGTGTAGCAAGTGTTCCCGTGGTAGCCAGTCATGTGAATGTGGTAACCGACCACCGCTCCAACTGCGTCGGCAACATTTCCACGAATCGCCGTATGGAACTCAATCTCAACACCAAAGGTTCGTGTTCCGACCGCTGGGCGAGTGGTGTTCCATCTTGCGGCGAGTGCAATGCTTGCCGCAAGTGAGCGACTCGCATCTCGTGGTGGTTGACCCGAGTGTCGGCGAATCGCCTCACGAATGGTGGACTCTCCTGACGCACCAACCATTTGGGCAATCAAGCGGTAACTAAGCCCTTGCTCACGCATTGCGACCACTTGGTCAATGTCGTAATTGTTTCGGTGTCCTCTTGGCACTTCCACTTTCCTTTCCGAAGGCTTCCCCTGCCTCCACTAATAAATTACCACAGATAACCCGCAATGTCAATTCATGCAAAATCTGCCACGGTCATGTGAAGCACTTTTTCCTCGGCAACAAGGCGCTTCAGCGTCCTCGGGGCAATCTTGAAGTAAAGACTCAATGACCAGCCCCTAGCGTCGTGCTCTTCATCTCGCCAAGTCCCTGCCTTGCCTTGGTATTGCATCGCATGTCGGAACTCGTGGAACAGAGTCACGATAGATGGCTTTGACATGTGGATTTCGTTATGCCTTTGGCTGTAATAGCCGTACCCAGCAGACGGATTTATCATCAACTTAGGACATTCCATTCCACGGTCAACGCTGACCATAATGGTCCAAAGGCGTATTGCCTCCCACCGCTGTTGTTCGCTTTTTTGACTCCAGCCATCAAGCAGAATCTTGCTTCGTTTTACCGTAACATCATTGATGTTTTTGAAATGCTTATGATACTTCATTACGCCACTCCCAAATCTTGAGCGATGCGCTCTTCTGTTAGCACCTGCTCTTTTGCGTATGCCGTGCAGTACCAACTGAGTGACCCCATCTGAAGAAGGAGGTTCTGATACTCCGCCATGACTGTGTAATCCGTGACGCTCAACTCGCCGTACTCAAGTTTGCTCTTGAACGACTTGACGCTTTGTTCAAGACCGTCAAGATTGCTTATCAGGTCTTTGAAGGCTTTTTCGTGCTTGGTCATTTGTTCCTCTTTCTGAAGGCTTTCCCTGCCCTCAATTACAAGTTATCAGAAGTAATGTCCTGAGTCAACTTTCTTCGGGATGTTTCCGAAGGTCCGCAAACAAGGCTTGGTCGGTAACGCCACAAGCGTCGGCGATAACACGATAAGGGGTGCGGGCTTTTCTCAGACGACGAATTACAACCCTGCGTTGAACGCCCAACCGAATCACAGCCTGTTGGTGCTCCCTCATCATGGATGTCAATATTTTGACCTTCTCCAAGTCAGAATCTTCAACTTGCTCATGGTTTTCAATGCGTACTTGCCCGAAGTCGTTCATAGCCATGAACAGTAGCACGGTCAAGTATTGTCAATCGCATCCAATCGGCGTAAAGCGTTGCGAAGAAAGGAAGCCGTTTCAATGTTGTAGTCGGCGTCAACTTGTTTGGCTGCTTCAACGACCAACATTAGGGCAGCCCGTTTCCGTCCAGCCTTTGTGTCGCTTGGTGCAAGAATCAACTCAGTCAAAGGGTGCATGACGGTGCATCGCATAGAGATGTAGGGATGGCAGTTATCACGCTTGGACCGCAACTGAGCAATTTTTCCTGCTTTGTGCAACACGGACAAACTGCCCGATACTTGCCCGTGATGCAGACCCAATTTGTCGCCAACCTCCTGCCAAGTCAATCCATCGGGAAACTCCTCCAGTATGTTCAGAACGGCTTGCTGACGCTCTGAAACCTTGCCCTCGGCTACTTCCCTCATCGCCCTGTCACGAGATGTGTCAGAGCCTCCTACAAAGCCTTCAGTGCCGTTGTACGGCAACTCAGGTTGTTGCATTTCATCCATGTCTTTTCCCCGTTACTGTGATGATGATTCTGTCGTATTTTGCTCTTACTGGTGCAAGGAACAACACTCCAACCAAATGTTCAGGTGTGTCGTCCTTCATCAGTCCACCGTCAACCAACCCATCAATGGCTGCTTTGACCGCAGGATTACATGCTGCCGTGTCTTGCAGTCGCCCCTTCAAAGACAACCCAACAGTTACAACAACATTAGTCAAACATGGCAAAGGCTGAGTCCTTGCAAGCCAACCGTACAGATTTCTCCATTCGGCTGTGTTGCTTGCACGAACCCAGCGATTACCACTTCTTTCGGCGTTAGTTGTCCATGGTCGTTGATACACCACGAACGAAACGCATGTGACTCCGTTTTGCTCTTTTAGCGAAACGGAATGTTCCACTATTGTTTTCCGATGAACCGAGCGTAGAGAGTGAATGTTCCGTCAGGATTTTTGCGGCTGGTCCACTCGGTTTGTGGATACGCCTTTTTTGCTGTGCTGACTGTTACTGCGTTGTTCGCATTGCTCTTGTAGATAGCCCACTTGTTTGGGCGAGTCTTTAGCACCTCAACGAAACGAGCCGTTGCTCCGAGTTTGCGTCCACCGCTACGAGTACCCGTGCGTTTTGCTGGGGGTGTTGCCCATTTGACTTTTGTTTGTTGCATTTTATATTTCCTTTATTTTGTGTGGTTTCCCACTTGCTTTCTACAAAGATACACTACGGTTTAGTGTTCGTCAACCTTTGATTACAAATAAATGTCCTTTTTTTGAAGCCTCAGAAACATTGGTATGAATCATGTGATGACAATGAGCACAGACCGCAAGAAGATTGCTGGATTCATCACTGCCACCTTGCGACCGACGCTTGATGTGATGCACATGAGCAGCAAGCCGTGTACACCCTTCCCACCTTGCTTCACAAGCACCTGAAGAACGCCCAAACACATCCTTTCGCATCAATGACCAATTGTGATTAGTTCTTTTCTTCGGCTTGAAAGCCGTCCGCTTCAACGGTGTTCTCTTCATATCGCCACGCTTGCTTTCACTTCTTTCCAAAACTCCATCAACTGCCCATGATGCTGTGCTGGTCTTTGCAAAATATACTCACTGATTTCATCGTCTGATTTCCGCAACCTGTGAAATACCACCACAGAATCTTTTCCTGCTTCTAAAACTCCATCCACCTGTCGGTAAGACGGGACTGGCGTGACATTGAACTCCACAGCCAACCGTTCCCAATGCCGTTCAAGTCGCATAGGTGTGCGAATGTTCTTGCGATACCAGTCATCAGACATAGCAGACCTAACGATGTGTTCAATCTGTTCCAGCGTTGCACCCTGAGCCATAATGCGAGACATACTCTTGCCCCACTCGGCTGTCGGCATCTGAACCGCTACGCCTTGAGGGGTGTTCTGCGACAAAATGCCATGGAACACCTCCACGGCTTTTTGATGACTCGCTGTGTGTGTTTCAATGGACGGTTTATTGGATGGTTTGGGTGCATCTCCTGCACCCCGTTCCTGCATCTCCTGCACCCCGTTGGGTGCACCTCCTGCACCCCGTTGTTTGACGACCTGCATCTCGTGCACCTCGTTTATGAGGATGTCATACCCGATAGGTCGCCTATCAGCCCGCTTGATGTAAGCCGCCACAATCTTCGGGTCACAACGCCTTATGACTCCTCTCCGCTCCAAATTGTCTAGGTGCTGCCTCACAGACCGTTCAGAGAGACATGTGTACCGACAGATGGTGTTGACACTAGGAAACGCTGCCGAGCCGTCAGGATGGGCGTGGTTAGCCAATGCGACGAGTACCAACTTGGATACAGGGGATTCAACGGGTGCGTGGTTCAGAACCCACGCTATTGCTTCAACTGACATGGTCCCTCCGAGGTCGGCGAGCGTATCAGGGATTTACGGTATGTGGTTCAAATGGCATCGTGAATTGATTGTTTTCATAATCAATCACGCCCATGTTGATGTCGCATCCAAGCATGTGTGCAGCAAGATTCATCATCTGCTCAATCATTGTTTCGTAAAGCGGTGGTTCATTGTCCTTGTCACTGGCAAAAGCCCGTGCTGTGACGACCATGGCTTCAAGGTCCACTTTGTATTCGTATCTCATCCAAGTTGTCCAGTCTCAATCATCGTGATGAACTCAGCCGCTTCGTCCAGCATGTCGTTTTCTAGTTCAGTTGGTTTGCCAAAAGCGTCAAGAAACTCACGCTTCGCATCGCTCCTCACGGCATCGGGTAGAGCGTTCAATCTATCAAGCAAGGCTTGACGGCGTGGGTCCGACAGCGGTTTCATTTGTTGTGGCTGAGTTTGTCGCTCTACTTTTTCCATCTCTTGACGACTTGGGCGTTTCCCTTTTGGGCTGAACTCGCCACCTAGCAAACTGAGACTGCGTCCAGTGGCAGATGTCGCACAGTTCTCAACCCGAGAAGTCTGATTCACGCCCTTCGTGGACTTTATTTCTTCGGCATAGTCAACTGCTGCGGGACGAGTATCTTCTCTGTCCGTGTACACCTCTGATTTGATGATGACTCTCTCGCCATCGTCAAAAACAATTTCGTTCAAGATTCGCCCATTTGGATACCGTTGCCAAAATAAAGCGATTCTTTCTTCAACTGTTTGGTAGTCGTTTAGATTGAAGTGAGCCATTCTTTTTCCCTTTGTTTGTTGTGTTTTGCTAACTCATTTGGTGCAGAAGGTTCAATGAAATAGAACCATTCACCGTTTCGTTTGACACCATATCCTGCAAAACCGTGTTTCCACGGGATGCAACATGGGCAAGGAAAAGGCTCTGCAAAATCAGAGATAGGTAAGTCCAATGTTTGTCTGCCTGAGCAGGCTGTGCATTTCTCCATGCGGGGAACTCTACCGTGCTTTAGCGTTTTAGTCAAGAGTTTTTTTGTTGAACAAAAGTTTGAAACGGTGCGCCAGTGTACGGGTCAAACTTGGCAGCAATACCTAACGCTTTGACAATGTGCGCTTTAGCAAGAGACACCGTCAACGCTTTCTTACCGACTAACGACGCTAAGGCACCCAACGCATAAGCACCGCCAGTACCGATTGCGTAGATACCTGTTCTGTCTGATGTCCAGCCGTAGTCCGATTCAATGACAAAAACACATCCATTTACTGCGACAAGTATTGATGAGTCTTGTTCTGCCATGTGCTGTGATGAGTCACCTTTGGTGTTCGCATAACCTTGCTCTTCAAAGGTGTTTCTCAAAGCAGGGATAAACGACTTAGTCATAAAAACATCCAGCCTTTTTCCCTTGAGTGACGGTGGCGCTACTGGTGGTGCAAAAGCGTGATGCACAATGTTGATAGCCCGTGCGTCGCCAGCAACGCCAATGAGATACCGACCATTTTCTGCGACCTTTGCTGTTCCACTGCCGAGCGTTGTGACCTGAAAAGCAAATCCTGAGTCGTCAAAAGTGGAGATACGGCTATCCGTGCCAATCACGGCAAAAGATTCGCCTTGAACTGCAAGGATTGTAGTCATCTCAGTTAGCCGTGTAAGTCACGCCTCTAAAGATTGCTGTTCCGTTGTAAATCGGGATGATTTCGGCGGTCCAATTACCGTCCTCGGTCTCGGTCACGACGCTGACGCCCTGTTGCCAAGATTCCCAACGGGTAAGAGGCGTACCGTGCTCATCTGTTGCCGACTTAGTTGAGGGCACAGCACCGTCAATACGACATAAACATCCTGAAGAATAAGCCAAAACAAAGCGAGGGTCTCCATCTATTTCGTAGGTTTGAGAGTGCATAGCGATGCGGTGAATGTGACCTTGAACAAACGATTGACGCTCGCTCGTGGCTACCTTGGCGATGTCTAGTTTTTCGCCGTGTATCGCATAGAGAGGTGTGATTGTCTCGTTGCCTTTGGTGATTCTGTATCGTCCTGCGGGGTACCCCGACACATACTCAACGCCAAGTTCTTCAAGTCTTAGAAGGAAAGGTAATGATAAGACAGGGAACTCGTTTGGTGCTTCGGCTCTTCTGAGTCTCAGAGCAGCCATCGCATTACGGGCAATTGCTTTGCCAAGACGGTCATCGTGGTTGCCAGCGATAAGAACGATGGGCGTACCTTCTTCGGCACACGCTTTCTGTTCTGCAAGGAAACGATGAGCACGGTCAATAGAAGGCTGAGTTGTCAGAACGAACTCAGGCAACACAAGAAACTTTGATGACCATTCAGGAAGGTCAATAAAGTCGCCGAGATTGACAATCAAGTCAGGTCGCATAGCCCTGACGATTTGCAAAGCAACCGACATGGCTTTCTCATCGTGCATAGGAATCATTTCGTCCCCGACACGCCTAAAGCCGATTTGAGGGTCAGGAAGGATGACGGTGGTGCGTACCTTGTTTTTCTTTGCTGTGGGCTTTAGAGGGCGAACCAGCGTTGGTGCAGCGGGTTGTACGACTGGATAGGTCGGTCCTTCTGCCCATTCGGGTGACAGAACGATGCCTGCCATGTCAACAAGTTGAGCCTCACCATTTTCGTCTTTGAGAAAGCCTTGCCATACATTGATTCTTTCAACACGACCAACTTCGTCAGGGTCAATACCCGACCGTTCCAACAAGTCGGCAATTTTGCCCATCTTGTCTTTTATTGATGGTGGTGGTCCAGCATTTAGTTTCGCATCAAGAGTCACAAGAACAGTCTCCATGTAAGTGGCGACGAATCATTCGGTCCGACACCTTGAATCCGAACTCGGTGAGAGTTCCTGAAAGCCAACGGGCTGTATAGCCAGTTTGCAACGACGATTTATTGTTCAATGAATCACGAACCTTGCTAAGTGCCTCGGTCAAAGCATTTTTCTCTTGTTCCGTCACCGTTTGAAGGACATGTCCAACAGAACAACGATTCGCATAAGGACTCTTGACTTGCTGAGTCAGCACTTGCGCCAAGTCCCTCTCAGGCTTCTTAGCCATCACTTTGCTTTCTTAGGAGCAGGCTTCTTCTTTACTGGCGGTAATTCATCAACAAAAGTGACACCCTTGTGAACCTCAAGATGATTGTCAAGTTCCAATTTTACTTCTCGCAAGTCATCGTGGATTGTTTTTGTCCGAACATAAGTTCTTTCAACCATGTCCAGCAAAACACCATGCTGAGTATTGCTTTCGTTACGAAACTGCTTGGTTTCTCTGACGATTGTGACGAGAGCCGCAAGTACGGTGCCTGCGGCTCCGACGATGGCGGCGATGATTGCTGGTTCCATGTCTCAAATCATAGACATACGGTGGTACACCAAATGGTGCCCATGGTTTAGCCCCTAACGGTGCATCGCATCAAACAGCGTTTGGTTTAGGAAGCGACCGCCATGCGGCTTCAAACTTTGCGGCGTCTTTAGCCATTTCAGGAGAAAGTTCCACATGCAACCACTTGCCCCCAAAAGACCCAGCATTATCGTCCTTGGTGAACAATTTTACCCCAGCCTCATTCTCACCTCTTGAGCACCTGAAGCCTCTTCCGAAGCCAAGTTTTCCGTCTTTCACATCCTTGTCAAAGGCGTAGTCGTGAATCTCTTCAATCCCTAGTTCTTTGGTGTACTTGATAAACCAGTCCCACATTTCAACGCCGACTTTTCGGTCGTCGTACCCAATATCTACCGCAGCGCCAGTTGCATGGACTGAAAGGTATTTTTCCATTCCAGCGTCGCCAACTTTTTTGCCTTCGGTCTTGGAGTTCCGCATCAATCTTGCCTGATAAACGCCCAAGTTCTTAGTTTTCCATCTCCGCTTGCACAAATCAGCGAGTTTCAAGGTGCCTTCTTGCGCCTTTTTTCCGTCAAAACTTGGATAATAAGAGTATTTTCTTGGCATTTGTCAATGGTAACCCAAGGGCAACTAAACCTCAGTTAGTCGTCCTCAAGGGCGATACCGATGAGATTGAGTACGAGCGCAATCCCTGAGATAGCGAGACCCATGGTTCGGGTTGAGCCTGACAGTGTGATGAGAACGAGGGCTGTTCCAGCCAAGGTCCATACCAAGCCGTTGAGTTGACCTGCAAACTTTTTCATTTATTACCTTCTCCTTGAAGTAGTTGAACCTGTTGCCGCTACGGGAACGGCAAAGACTGTTGCGATAATCGCATTGACGGCTCGGCGCTTACCGACCGAGATGCTTGAGCCTGTTGGGACATAAGTGTCAAACTTGCCACCGAACACATTTATCTGTGCTTCAAACTCGTGTTTGATTTCGCTGGTCGCATCGGTTAGTAATTCTGCCAAGACCAGCAATTCATCATTGGATAAATTGTCCACTGTTGCGGCGATGACATTGACCACCTCTTCAACTTGTTCATCCGACAACGCCTCAGCAACATCCGACGACAAAATGGCGTCCAAATCCTCAACCGTTACATCCTCAAGGTTGATGTCCAGCAATTCATCTACCAAGGCAGTGACAGCCATCTCTTCTGCGGTAATCGCATCGGGCACCGTTGTGGTTGTGGTGGTCTCGGGAACAGTTGATGTCGTGACATCAGGAATTGTTGATGTCGTGGTATCAGGAATTACTGCAACCGTGGTGGTTGTAGGGGGCTGTGTGGTTGTAGAAGCCGTTGTGGTGGTCGTGGGAGCCTCTGTAGTAGTCGTTGTCGTGGTCGGTGGAACAGTGGTCGTGGTGGTGGTTGTCGTCGTCGTAGAAGTCGTTGTGGTCGTTGTAGTAGTGGTACTAGATGTGGTGGTCGTTGAAGTAGAGGTGCTACTTGTTGTGGTTGTCTGCGTGGAGCCGACACCGTTGAAACCGAGTTCGTACTGGAGATTCCAATTGCCATTGGTACGCCAAGCGTTAGGGTCACCACAGCAGATACCAGCCCTCAGCCTGTACCGCCCAGCAGGAACCTCAAGCGAGATGTAGGACTGCAAACCGTAACTATCGTCGTTGGCAGCCAACAAGGTTCCTTCCTCGTTGTATAACCACAGCATTGGGTCAGATGGAAACCCTTCCATCATGTAAGTCTGAGCCACGAACTGTGTCGGCTCGGTGTAATCAAACCAAATGTCTGTCGGCTCGGTAATTACAGGGTTCAACGCCTGAACAGGCGCACCTTTGAACATCACCAGCAAAGAAATGCCCAACAGGGCAAAGCGACTAGCCTTTTTCAGCACCGAAGATTTCATTCAGTTCCGACTTTGTGATTTGACCGTCATCGGCGTAGGCACGAGCCAGTTTTTCAATTACTTGGCTGGCAGCGACGATGCCTGCGAGGGCTGCACCCTTGACTACGGATACTCCAAGCATGGAAGCGCCACCAATCATGGCAAGACTGCTATAACCGAATACGGCAAAAACCCGCAAGATAATCTGCTTCATAATGACCTCCAGTGGTCAAAGGACACACGGGGTCACTGCGATAGTTCACTTCAGGATAGTGCATCGCATAAAGGTTGTCTAGGACGATTGACTGGTCAAGTACGCTTTCTTGCGAGCAAGGTAGTCAGCCATGAGTTTGAAGATAGCGCCACCTCTAACCCGTTGGACACAATCGGTGG
>Ga0214168_1000439_pt1 | contig 16860 bp, 29 predicted proteins | sample LakMenepilimnion_FD_153002 | JGI IMG/M metagenome (GOLD analysis project Ga0214168, IMG submission 153002) | Freshwater microbial communities from Lake Mendota, WI - Practice 29OCT2010 epilimnion v4 | ecosystem: Environmental > Aquatic > Freshwater > Lake > Epilimnion/Euphotic zone | place: Lake...
ACGTGTAACTCCTTGATTCTAAAGGAGCACTCCCTGTTGCATCTATTGACCAACCGTGTATAATGGACGGCATGGAAAGCAAACAACAAGTACGAATTGGTGACGTCGTCAAGAGCCTTGACTTCGTTGGTATTAACGACTGCTTCTACATTGGTCTCGTGACCGACATTCTAAGTGACGGTCGGTTCAAGGCTAAGGCAATCAAGCGTGTGTGGAAGGGCGAGGCTGATAAGCGTCCTCTTGCTGACGAGTTCTTCGCTCCGCTTCCTGGCCACGATTTCTTCGACGACATGGCTGAATGGAAGGATGCTGCTCCGCGCATTCAGGTGCTTGCCTAATGGATGTCAGTCAAGCATGTGTGATTCTTGATCGCCAGGCCAAGTTGGAAGGGACTGGTATCCTTGAACTTCTTCAGACCATTGACCATTACGGTATACGTGATTATACGGAATTGTATTGTCTGGATCTGGATCCTGAGTTTCGGTCGGCCTACTATGTTTTTATGAATAGCGCCCGTCAGATGTTTGCAAAGGTGGAAGCGTAATGTCTAATTCTGACAAACAAGAAGTCTTCATGTTCTTGGATGAACTTCGAAGCACTGGTATCACCAACATGTTTGGTGCTGCCCCCTACATCCAAGAGTTCTTTGGAGTTGACCGTAAGGCAGCTCGAGAGCTGCTCAATGAGTGGATGGCGACGTTCGACAAGCGTCATCCTATCTAACATGCAGATTCCGTCTATAGGTTCTCTCGTTAAGGTTACTACTCGGTATCCGAGTAATGTTGCCGGTCGAGAATGGGATGACAGGACTCATACTGGCAGAGTCGTACCAATTCCGTTATATTGGAAGGATGAGGTCGGTAATACCTTCGCTGTAGAAACTGGCCGCTCCTATCATCCCATCTCCCTTATCTATACTCAGAGGGTCATTGACCTTCAGATTCTAGAAGGGCAGGCTCTGAACAAGACTGAGTTTAGCAAATTACTAACTATTGAATGCACTGTTGCCGGCAGTAAGGGTAACGTGTATAATGTCATGTCCAAGGGTGGGAAGTGGTCCTGCACTTGTACAGGTTTCGAATTCCGTAATCAATGTAAGCACATAGCACAGGTAAAAAGTAAGATTTATGGCAAAGCAGCGTAACGATTCTCTTGCTCGAGCACTCGGCCAAGAACCGACGTTTACTGAACCTACCAAGTTGAACCTCATTGAGGCTCTTAACTGGTACAACTACAACAGCGATGATGGCAACTATAAGATTTGGTTGCGGCAGTTCCTCGCCCAGCAGAAGTCATTCTCTAAGAGCGACATTGCCAAGGCTACGAGTGGTGATGTTCCTCGTGCCATTGCCGCGCTTGCCCGAATGGAATCTCGTGGTGTGGCAACTGGTGAGCAGGCTCGTGTTATTGCGTTCGCAATGAAGGCAATTGAATCCTCTACCTATGTGGAAGAGGAAGATGTTGTACCGACTAATGTCATTTCAATTCGCGACCGTCTGAAGGAGTCTTGTACTCCGTATGTCGCTTGGATTGACCAGCAGATCGATAACTTCATTGCTGGCAAGTCATACGATGATAACATATATGACTATTTGAATGGTCAAGGCTGTAAGGCTGGCCATGCTCGCATGATTCGAGAAGCGTTTGAGTTCAACTTTAACGAGATGGCTCTCCTCAAGGATGGTGACCCTGCTGTTGTCGAATGTTATGAGGCCTATGGCAAGAAGGCTATCAAGGTCCTTGTTGCATTCTACGAGAAGTTGGAATCTGATCTTGCTCAGCTTGAGCAGACTAAGAAGGCTGCTCGTGTCCGTAAGGTCCGTAAGCCAAACGTCGAGAAGATGTTGTCGAAGGTCAAGTACCTGAAGGAGTCTACCGAGTTTAAGGTTGGTTCAATCCACCCCCAGAAGGTTCTTGGCTCTGAGCAACTTTGGATCTTCAACACTAAGACTCGTCAGCTTGGCCGCTATGTTGGTAGCAACATCCAGTTTAAGCGTTCGAGCCTTCTTAACATTGAGCTTGAGCAAAGCGTATCCAAGAAGCTTCGAAAGCCTGAGGAGTTCCTCAAGGTTGTAATGAATGCCTCTAAGTCTCAACTCAACAAACAGTTCGATGCTATCAAGGCTGTTGCCAAGCCGATGAATGGCCGACTGAATGAGTTCACTGTCCTCTTGAGGGTTTGGTAATGAAGCGCTTCCTAATTGCTCTTATCATCATTGCTCTCGCTCCTTGGTTTATTGGTTTCTTTATAGGATTTGCACATGGCTTCTAATACCTTTTCTGTATTTGTTCGGAACGCTGATGGTGGTATCATTGAGTTCTTTGACCTCAATAAGACAGATGCCCTAAAGCTGGTCAAGGAGATGAAGGATGATGGGTTTACGGAGCTTGATATGGTTCCAACATTCAACACTCCTTACTTTACAGACAATGTCTTAGCAAAGGAAGAGGAAGATGGAATCCTCGAATAACGACAATGTCGTTAGCCTAGCTGAGTTCCGTCAGAAGAAGATGGAACCAAAGATGAAAAGGACAAGGCATCTCGAAAGCTTTGTTGAGGCTTACCATGAGGCTGGTCCAGAAGCAACTGATGTGTTCAATAAGACAATGATGTTGCTCAGAGCATATGGTTTTGAGACAGAAGACTTTGACAGAAAGGATGTCTTGCTGTTGAGGGAAGCCATCTTTTCCATTATACTACGGTATAGGGAAGAACATCATCCTCTACATTCGTTTGTAGATGAATTTGATAAATACTTTAACAGACTTGAATTTTTTCTGGATTCTGAGTGGCATAACGCTGACGAAGATGACTATGATGATCCAGATGATGAAGGACCAAACCAAACATGATTATTGTTGACCTAAACCAGGTTATGATTTCTAACCTGATGATGCAGCTTGGTAACCATACGGATGCCAAGATTGAAGAGGCTCTTGTCCGTCACATGGTCTTGAACGCCATCCGATCATACAAACAAAAGTTTGGTGAGGAGTATGGCGAGATTGTTATTGCATGTGACGATAAGAACTATTGGCGTAGAAAGATCTACCCATACTACAAAGCCAACCGAAAGAAGGCTAGAGAGGAATCTGATATTGATTGGACCTCGATCTTCGAGTGCTTCAATAAGATTCGGGAAGAGCTGAAGGAGTACTTTCCATATCGAGTCCTAAAGATCGAGACGGCAGAAGCAGATGATATTATCTCAGCCCTTGTTCACCACAATGGTTCATTGCTAATGACAGGCAGTGCAGAAAAGATTCTTATCCTCTCTGGGGATAAGGACTTCATCCAGCTTCAGAAGTTTGTCAACGTCACTCAGTACGATCCGGTCCGTAAGAAGTTTATCTCTCATAAGAATCCTGAGTTATATCTCAAGGAACATATTATGAGGGGTGACTCTGGTGATGGTATTCCTAACTTCCTATCAGGTGATGATTGTTTCATCTCTGGTACTAGACAGAAGCCAGTTCGCCAGAAGAGTCTTGACCAGTGGGTCAAGCATTCTAATCCAGAAGACTTTTGTGACCAAAACATGCTCCGTGGCTATAAGAGAAACGAGGCACTAGTAGACCTATCGAAGATTCCAGGTGAGGTCTATAAGAATATTCTTGCTCAATATAATGAGCAAGAAGGTAAGAAGAAAGCAGACCTACTTAATTACTTTATCAAATTCAAGTTAAAAAACTTAATGGAACATATTGGAGAATTCTAATGAACAGTAACGTATGTGATGTGTTTGAAGTTGCCTGCCGCTATAAGACGAAGCAGGAAAGAGCTGATGTCCTAAAGGCAAATGATTCGTTTGCTATGAAGAGTGTTCTTCAGCTAGCCTTTCATCCTAATGTAGCAGCAGCTTTGCCAGAAGGAGCACCTCCTTATAAGCCAGTGCCTGAGAACCAGTACGATTACCATCGTGGTTACCTCCATGCTGAATCACGTAAGATGGGTTACCTAGTTGACCAGCCAGGTCAGAACCTCAACAAGATTAAGCGTGAGAATATATTCATTACTATTCTAGAATCCCTTCCTGGTCCTGAAGCATTAATGTTGATTGCTGCCAAGGACAAGAAACTACATAAGCTGTATAAGGGAATCACAGCTGATGTTGCTAAGTTAGCATTCCCTGATATCCTACCGGATGATGTTAAGTAAGAGGTTTATAGTTCCATGACGATCAAGAAGTATTCTCGTAACCAGCGCTTTGAGGATTATGAGGACCGCCCATCTAAACCAAAGCAGAAGGACCGTAGTGAGAAGCATATTCGTAATGCTTTAAGAGGCCACGATCTTGACACGCTAAAGAGACTTTCAAGTGAAGACATGGAAGAAGACTTGTTTGATGATTACGACTTAGACTATAGGCGCTAATAATGATAGAACAATATGCAATCCACATTCTCTGGTTTTTTATGAGTTGTGTATTTGGTACCTGGATGTATTTCCAAGGTGCAACCAAGGGCACACTCGCCGGGGTCAGTGCAGCCGTAATTTTTATGACAGTGAATGGTAAAAAAAAGGAAGCAGAAAAATTTATTGAATTTGTCAATAATCTTACAGGCAAAGATTTCAAGATAGATAAATAAACATATGCCTACATACACATTCGAAAACACCCTTACGGGTGAGGTCCATGAGGAGTTCATGTCAATCTCCGCACGAGAAGAGTACCTCGTTGCCAATCCTCATTTGAAGACCATTATCACACAGGCTCCGCCCATCGGAGATCCAATACGCCTCGGCCTTAAAAAGCCAGATGCTGGGTTCCGTGACGTCCTTAAAAATATAAAATCCCATCATAAGAGGTCCAACGTCAACACATGGTAACAAAGGGTAGTACTCAATGCCAAACAAAGCTAAGAAGAAACTTCGACTAGCAGTTAACGGTAACCAACATCAGCAAGGAGTCAAGCTACATCAGATATATCCAATAACAAAAGCGCAACAGAAAGTATTTGAATCATTCTACAAATCTCATTTACTACTACACGGTATCGCAGGCACTGGAAAGACGTTCGTCAGCCTCTACCTCGCTCTAAAAGAAGTTATAGAGCATAAAGCGTTCAAACGTATTGCAATAGTCCGCAGTTGTGTTCCAACAAGAGATATAGGCTTCATGCCAGGAACACTAGAAGAAAAATTAAGCGTATACGAGCAACCATATAGAGAAATCATTAATTGTCTAACCCAAAGAGTTGATGGGTACGACCTACTTAAAGAGGCTGGCGTAATTGAGTTTATGTCAACATCGTTTATAAGAGGTCTTACATTAGATAACACAATCATCCTTGTAGACGAAATCCAGAACATGACATTTGGTGAACTTGATTCAGTCATTACAAGAGTGGGTGACTATTCCAAGATCATCTTCTGTGGTGACTATAGACAGACAGATCTCCAGTCAACAAAGGATAAGTCTGGCCTAAAGGACTTTATGAAGATCTTAAATACTGTCGCAGATGTTGACTATATTGAGTTTTTGGTGGATGATATAGTGAGATCAGGATTTGTTAAGAAGTATATCATTGCCAAGACTGAATTGGGATTTGGATAGGTAAGCTTCTGAAGCTAAAATGTGCATAGCATAAATATCCTTTACTAGCACTATAACTATCACGGATTCTAATATGTCAGACCCAGAACAGTCCATTATATTTCCAATCGCAACTGTTGTTAACAGCAACACCACGGATTACAAAGTTTGTGGTAATCCTGATTTGGTTGAGCGTGTTGACATTCAGTCCAAATTACATGGTGTACAAACATGGGTATATGGTTATGTTGATCCAACGACAAACACATATATCCATTCCCACGAAATGGAATTTAAGAAAGGTAACTTCCTATGAGATATTATGGACTAAAACAAGTTGATAACATAAACCTTATGAGGTATGAAGGTGTTACTAATCAATTCATATATTCACTTCCAATGTCATACTCAAACAGCGTCTTTAAAGCAAGATCAGATATTTTGTACATTTGTGAAGGTTCTGGGCCCATAACTGTAACAGAGTGCCAAACAAATAGTGACTTAGTAGGTTTTACATATCAGCCTGGCACAGCATATGTGCCAGAAAATGTATTTGGTAATAACATTGTTAAGCTAGAGAGTGGTAATGCTGTCCCAGTATTAACAATGGTTACATTTCGCGGACAATCCAACAATTATGCAACTGACGTTACAACTATTACAGTTAGTGGGTCGTATGCTATCCCCCCTAATACCTATGCTGTAGTGGTAGAAGGAACAATAACTGTATCCAACACCACGGTTGACTCTAATGCAGATCTCTACATTCTTGGTATAAGAGAGGAAGAGAGAACAGTTGAAGGTAACGGTAAGTTGATTACATTTAAGGTTGTATAAGAACCAAAATATATTATGGCAATGTTGTATGCTATCGGTGACAGCTTTACCTACGGGTTCAATTTCAAAGTAGAACAAGAAAGGATTGAGTCAGTTTGGCCTAGACAGCTAGCTGACCTCCTCTCTTTGCCATATAAGAACCTATCTGTTCCTGGTGGCAGCAATTGGAGGATGGCTAGGTTAGTAGCGACGCTGCCCCTAACACAAGATGATATTGTTATCATAGCTCTATCTGATAACCAGAGGTTTGAGTTTGGTGTCAACCTAAATCACAAACCCCCAGCACCAAAGTTGCCAGGTGACATTAATGAAGTGGATGGTAATCTTGTAACCAAGAGATTCTTTAGCGCTTTGTCTGAAAGAACAGTAGATGAAAAAGCAAAGGCTCTAACAGATTTAACATTTGGCCCATTCTTCAATAAAATGTGGTTTAACCAAATGCATATAGTCATGTGCTTAGCTATTACTCATAGGTTGCAAACAATAGGTTGCAAGTGGTTAATGTTTGATGCATGGAACATGAATCCAAGAATTGACATACCAAATTATATTTTTCCAAACTCAACGATGTATGATAACGTAGTACAAAGAGAGAAGGATGAGATGATGCGGTACTGGACCAAAGAAGAGCATACTCAGATAGCTAAGATTGTTTACGACAAACTTAACAACAGCCAAAACAATGAATACGAAATTTACAGTGCAAATACAAATTTAGATTGGTATTATTAATGAGCAGAATAAACTTTGATGTAAAAATAGATAATTACAAATTTGACAAACTTGAAAGAATTGATGGTGAGCCAAGACAGTATGTGTTACCAGATGGGGCAAAAGTTCCATCCGTTACTTCTGTTACAGGCCTGACTACAAAAGACAGTATCCAGAAATGGCGGTCCCGAGTTGGCGAACAAGAAGCAAATAAGATATCTAGAAAGGCCTCTGGTAGAGGGACTGTAGTTCACAACCTAGCGGAAAAGTATATTCTGAATGATGATAAGTTTGGCGCCCTTTATCAAAAGGCAATGCCAGATGCTAAAATTCTATTCCACAAGTTGCGCGATTCCCTAAACGAAAATGTAACTGAAATCCGAGCGCTAGAAACCCAGCTATGGTCGCCGTATCTAAAGGTAGCTGGTACAGTAGACTGTATTGGTATGTATGATGGTGAACTTAGTGTTATTGACTTTAAGACGTCTAGCAAATCCAAGAATGAAGACTGGATTCAGCACTATTTTATGCAAACAGCTGCCTATGCCTGTTCTTGGTATGAGCTTACAAATGAGCCCATAAATAGTCTAGTAGTTATGATAGCAAATGATGAGGATAATAAACCTCAAATATTTAGAAAGACTACATATCAGTATCTAACATTATTTAAGCAGGCTAGAGAAGCTTTCTATAAGCATTATGGCTTTTAATATGGTAAACCTGCAGTAGACACATTTATCATATCTTAAAACAGTCAAGAATTAGGAGTACAACCTATGAGCTTCTACGGTAAAGCAACACTCGAAAATGTATTTTTTGTCCATAAGACAAAAATAGCTGCCAACGAAACCCACCGCTTTGGCGGAGCCCAGGCCCATATCGCCTACAGCGTCACTGGTGAACAAGTGCCAGTTGCCCTTCACGAAAGTGGTGTTGGGATTATTCAAGCAGGCGCCAACGAGGTTGTGTCGGTAATTCTAATGGGCACAAAGAAGGATGTACCTCCAGTAATTACTAATTTGGTACTAGTTGATGTTACTGATTCTGTAACACTTGCCTCTGATGCCTATGGTATTGTTCTTGAGGGATCTGTTACAGTCGACGGTGCTGTATTAGATGCTGAAACAGCCATACACATTGTTCAACCAGGTTCAGTTGTAGCTGGTTCTGGTAAGCTTGCAACATTCACCATCGTACAAGCATAATGAGAGATTTGCCCGAAGGATTCCCTCTTGCAACTCTTAAAGCGACAGGCCAACTAACTAATATTGGCAAAGTGCAGATTGTTTTTCCTAATGGGCATAAGACAGAAAAAGCTGTTAGGAAAATAATGATGGGCTTGTTTGTAGGGGAACAAAAATTGGTTGATATTGAAACAATAATTATTCCTTTTGGTAAAGTTGTCTAATGCTTACAAGCCATATAATTACTTTTAATGGACTTCGTATATTACAAACACATCATCTTAAAAACACTTATATTGAGTTTGATGATGATGTCTTCTTTACATGTCTTCCATTAGTTAGTGGAATAACAATTGAGATGTGGGATAACTGTGGTGAGTATAATGGGATTTACGGTCCGGGAACTTTTTTAGATCTTAGAAGTATAAGTCACTTGCGTCCTAGAAGAGCTCTTATACATGAATCCGGATTCACATTATGCATGTCGACACCTAAAGTTATCAACCCCCAACTGCATTATATTAATGTAGCTGATTATGTTCTTCAACCAAACACCAAGGTATTAGTGATAAGTGGTGGTGTTACATTTGAAGAAAACGGTAAGCAGAAGCAGGCAAGTATGTTTAATTTGATAAACAAAAGACCGTATGGGTTAAATTTAGTTGGCAAAGCAGAACTAATACTGATTTCATAGGAGTTATCAAATGAGGCTACAAATCGAAGGTGGAACAGAAATACACCAGAGGCATTGTAGACAATTTGCTAGATTCTTCTCTAATAGATTCTTTTCTAAAGCACTCAACAAACAAATTACCGTTAGACTGAAGATTGTTAGAAAGCCAGAAATTAAATATGGCGATGAGTGCGGCCATGTTGAATGGATGGATAACAACAGACAACCAAGACGGTTCACCATCTGTATCAATACACCACCTAGGGTATCACTAAAGTATATTATTAGTACCCTTGCCCACGAAATGGTTCATGTTAAACAGTTCGTTAAGAATGAACTAATTGACCTTCCGTCAACAGACTTCAATGTATCTGTATTTAAGAATAAGAAGTATAATCTTAACCGCGTAGCCTATTTTGACCAACCTTGGGAAATTGAGGCTTTCGGTCGCGAGCGCGGCTTAACAAGAGAATACCTCGAGAAGGTCAAGTTAGCTAAAAAATTATTAAAGCGCCCTGTTGACTTCTAGTCTAAAGTAGCCTACAATATGCCCTACTTGATAAGTGTGATGTCAAGTATTTGTTAAGTTAGTTAAATATGGAGTTATTAAAATGAATACTACTAAGACACGCGTTGTTGAAGTTCTCGAGAAGAACCGCAATGGTTTGACCCTCGCTCAGCTTCAGAAGAAGGTTGGTTCCGGTGCAGCTGCTCGCGTTAGCGAAGCTCGCTTTGCTGGTTTCCCAATCTACTCGAACCGTAAGACGTTTGCCAATGGCCGTACGTCGACCGTTTACCGTCTCGGTAAGCCTTCCAAGCGCTTCACGCGTAACATGAAGGCCGGTCGCACTGAGATCGCCGTTCGCTCGCTCTACACCCGCGCTGCCTAATTCCCAATAGGCACTAGAGTATGGGAGGGGGCTAGGTTCTCTAGCCCCCTTCTTTTTATGACAACAATAGATTTACCTTTCAACTATCCTTACGGTGAACCTGACCCACATATGAAGTGGCATACAAGGTTCATTGGTTTAGCCGTTCATGTTGCTCAGTGGTCGAAGGACCCATCAACTAAGGTTGGTGCTGTCATTGTTGATAGTGAACGCAGAGTTGTCTCTCTTGGTTACAATGGTTTGCCAAGAGGTGTATGTGACCATGACCACATACTAAATAATAAAGAACTTAAACTTCAGGTTGTTAAGCATGCTGAAGAAAATGCTATCCTCAATTCCCTTTTACGGCCGGCTGGTTGTACAATCTATGTTACTCACCATCCTTGCGCTTCTTGTGCTGGTAGTATCATTCAGTCTGGCATTACTCGCGTTGTGTTTCCTTCTGTTCCTCTGGATAATACTTTTTCTAAGAGATGGGAAGAGTCCATCAGACTCGCTCAAACAATGTTCAAAGAAGCTGGTGTAGAGGTACTAGAAGCATGATTGATTTAGATCAAAGAGTTACTGTTAATAACTTTCAGACAGCAATCGAAAGTTGTGTTCATAAGAAGGGTATGGGTTACCTAGAGGCAATCATGTGGTATTGTGAACAACATAATATCGAGATTGAAGCTGTTGCCTCTCTAATCAAAAAGTCGGAAGCTATCCGAACAAAGCTTGAAGCTGAGTGTGAAGACCAAAACATGATCCAGAGGCAACCAAAGCTACCCCTATGAGAATTACCTGCACAAATAAAATAAACCCTAAGTTGCGCAAGCATGTTGTTGCCGTGACGCGTTTTACTGTTGACCAGATCTTTACCAAAAGACAAAGAGACAAGCTTGAGTCAATTAGTATTAGAATTGATAAGTCACTAAGCAACGGTACCATCCATGATGTCGATGCTGTTCCATTAGCCTATATGGATGCCCACATCGATGACTTTAACGAAAGGCAGGGTCCAAGAAACTTTATTATTTGGATTAACCCCTTCTTTGCTAAGAAGAACATTACTAGGTTTACCAAGGCAACATTCTTAGAAACAATTGTCCATGAAACTGTTCATATTAGACAGGCACTTACTGGCCAGATGAAGCAAGTGTATAGAAATGGCGATATGATGATTAAGTTCCATAAGAAGTACTATAAGATTGACTCTGTCGAGAAGTACTGGTTGTTCCCATGGGAAGTTGAAGCAAGAGGTTATGAGAAGGGTGTTCTCAATCTCTACTGCATTAAGAATCAATGCTACAATGAGTTTCCTGATCATCCCTTGAAGTAATGTACACTCTTGGTGTTAATCTATCTCATCACTCATCAATAGCACTTCTTAGAAATAATGAAGTGCTTTTGTTTATACACGAAGAGAGATTGAATAGAGACAAATACCATAGAGGTATACCATACAAGTCTCTTGACTTAATTAAAAACTATACTAACAAGATTGATAGTGTAATTCAGGTCAGCGGTTCTCCTGAAAATCTCAGAACAATAATCAAGCACCTAGCTGACCAAAATGTTGGTGTAACTACTTCCAGAAATGATAGTAGTCTTCACCATATGTCACATGCAGCTGCTGGTTTCTTTATGTCGCACTTTGATGCTGCTACTGTTGTAGTTATTGATGGTGCTGGAGCACTGTATAGGCTCAATCAATCAAAGGTCAGAATATCGGAAACGACATCAGTATACGATGCTAGATTTCCACAAATCGTGTGTACGGATAAACACTTTGTCATCGGTCTCTATGATAAGAAGCCTTTAGTATATACAGAAGATGATAAAAAAGCATTTAGATCTAGATTCAAAAGTTCAAGAGTCAGTGTAACAGAAGCGCTTGATATTGGATGGAAGTATGCTGAGGTAACATCTAGCATTGGGTTTGGTACATTTGGTGAAGGTAAGACAATGGGCCTATCAGCATATGGACATAAGCCTACAACAGATCAAAATGTTAAGAAGGCTTACAATATTCAGAAAGACCTTGAAGGTGTTTTTGTTGACCTAGCTAGCAAAATTAAAACAGACAATCTTGTGTTAAGTGGTGGATGTGCCCTAAACATTCTTGGCAATTCACTAATTAAGAAGACATACCCCAACCTCAATGTATTTGTTGATCCAATAGCGGCAGATGGTACAGTAGCTCTTGGAGCAGCGGCTTATGAATACTATACTAAGACTAAGGATATAAATAAATTAGTATTTGGTTTATACCAAGGTCCATCATACAATCTTGAGAAAAATTACATTTATGAATGTGCAAGAAAATATTCAGTATAGTGATGTAGCTAAGCTATTAGCTGATAGGAAGATTGTAGCATTATTTCAAGGCAGATCTGAAAGCGGTCCAAGAGCACTTGGCAATAGATCAATGCTCTATACACCCACTGATCTCAATGGTAGAGATCACGTTAATAAGATCAAAGGCAGAGAGTACTTTAGACCACTAGCTGCATCAATGATGCTAGAGCATGCAAATGATTGGTTTGATATGCTTGGCATTCCTGAATCACCTTATATGACATTCTCTTTCACTTGCAAAGAAGATAAGAAGGATATCATTCCATCTGTAATTCATGTCGATGGATCTTGTAGAATACAAACTGTTACAGAGCAGCAAAACTTCCACTACTATAACCTCATCAAAGCATTCTATCAGTTGACTGGTGTGCCAATGATACTAAACACCTCATTGAATCTTGGTGGTGAGCCTCTAGTAGAAACAATTGATGATGCCTTCAAGACATTTGCAAAGTCTAAAATAGACTATCTCTACCTACCTGAGCTAGAGTTGCTTGTTTCCAAATGAGCTACTATACACTAGCAATATCATCATCCAATCACGATTCATCTATCTGTCTACTTAAAGACAGTGAGATAGTTGTTGCCTTTTCTTGTGAAAGAACTAATAGGATGAAGCACACCCAAAGGGTGGAGCAGTGTGATATTAATGTAATTGCAAAATACACTAGAACTGTTGATAAGTTGGTCCTTATCAATGTCCATGCAAAGTATGAAAAGTATCCAATGTTCAATGCCTTTGAGGTATCAGAAACAGTAGAGAGCTTACTAAGGAAAGTAAGGAACGCTGGAATACAGTGTAAAAGGACAGTTGTTGATAATGCCCAACATCACCTCTACCATGCTGCCGCCGGATACTACACTTCTGGCCTCGATGATGCAATCTGTATTATTATTGATGGCTTTGGTTCAGCAGAGCAGCATGAAGATGTTTCATTTGCAGAAACAACTTCCATCTTCTATGCTAAAGATACTTTTGAGACTCTCCATAAGCAAATCTTATATAAATTTGAATCATCAAAAAAGACAGGATGGGACAATCAAAAACTATCCGATAAGAAGAAGTCTTATAGGTTTCCTGTTACAATCACTACGCATTTTGACATTGGCAAGATGTATGGCACAGTGACCAGACATATTGGATTCTATACTGTCGATGCTGGTAAGACGATGGGCTTGTCGGCCTACGGAAAACCAAACAACTTACCACCCATGCTTGTAGATGATACAATTATATCCAATAGCAATTTGTTTAGATATGACAGCCATATAGATGTTCAATGCTATCCTGAACTCGATAACCTTGATGACCAAACCAAAAAGAACTTGGCATACAATGTTCAGAAGGCTCTTGAAAAGATATTTGTAGAAAGAGTTGCATCTGCATTAAGAATCAAGTATAGTAATAATGTAATACTTGGTGGTGGTTGTGCTCTTAACATCTTAGGAAACTCTGAGGTCAAGAAACACTTTCCTAACATCAATGTGTATGCTGAGCCAATCGCAGCTGATGCTGCCCAATCAATTGGAGCCGCGCTACATCATTACAAATTGGAATTTCCTAATACAAAGTTCAAGAAGATAGATAATGTATACTTTGGACCCCATTACGAACTTCCAGACGTTAAGCAGAGTCTTATTCAACTAGTGGAGCAATACAACAATGAGTCTACTCTATAGATCGTCTGCAATTGGTACCAAGGTTGCTGAGCTTGTTGTCAATAGTAGCGACATCGTTTGCGTCCTGACTGATAAGACAAGTAAGACGGCTATGACGGTCGTCTGTATGACGATTCCTCAAGCCGAGCGTTTGATAGAGCAATTTCTACATCCTAAAAAGTCCTACTAGAATCAATAGGTTACAACACCGCGTTTTCGGATGAAGAAAACACGTTTTCCTTTAGAATCAATAGGTTACACGTTTCGAGGTCGTCTAGTAGGTGTAGAAGTGTATGATTGGCGCGTCGCTAGCCCAATATTCGTATATACGCGTCAAAACGCGCTCTTTAAAAACACTTTCAAATCAATGAGTTATAACTCCTTGGAAATCAAAGGGTTATGGTCAATTTTGTAACCCCTTGATTTTTGATGTTGTACTATTCTACCGTTCGCGTATAGTGGCCGCATGTTTGAGATGAATGAGGTTTTGAATGCCTAGAGGTGTTCCCAAGAACGGCTTCCGGATGACCAAGCGTCGTCGGAACCAAGGTGTTGCTGCCAAGCCTGCTCTTACTCTTACTAAGAGTGTAGAGACGGTTTCGCAGATCGAAGAGAAGCTCAATGACCGCTTCAACGCGCTTGAGGTTCTCTCCGAGGCAACTGGTAAGGGTATCAACCGTTCGCTGATTGTATCAGGACCTGCTGGTCTTGGTAAGTCGTATACGGTTGAGTCGAAGATGGTTGAGCTTGAGAAGCAGGGTCACAACGTGACCTACATCAAGGGCTATGTCCGTCCTCTCTCCCTCTACCGACTGCTCTACAATGCTCGGTTCGCAAACTGCGTGCTTGTGTTCGATGATTCGGACTCGATCTTCGCAGACGATGTGTCCATGAACCTTTTGAAGGGTGCATGTGACTCTACCGAGCGTCGTAAGCTGCATTGGTTGTCGCGGTCGATCGATAAGATCGAGGATGAAGATGGTGAGCCAATTCCGACAAACTTTGAGTTTGAGGGGTCAGTGATCTTCATTACGAACTACGACTTTGATGACCTCATTGCTCGTGGCTCTAGGCTCGCTCCTCACTTTGAGGCACTTGTCTCAAGATCGCACTATCTTGACCTTGCTATGAAGACGAAGATGGATTATGTCGTTCGTATCAAGCAGGTTGTCAAGGCTGGCATGCTTCGAGAGAAGGGCTTGACGAGTATTGACGAGGCTACAATTGTGGACTTCGTTGAGAAGAACATGGATAATCTCCGTGAGCTTTCTCTTCGTATGGTCATCAAGTTGGCCACGTTGATGAAGATGAATAGTATGAACTGGCAAAAGTTGGCGAAGCAGACTTGTTTTCGTAGCTGTTGACATACATACTAAACTAGCATATAATGCTAGGCCCTGAATAAGACATTGCGCTCTTGTTCAGTTATTTAAAAATACGAATTCCAATTAGGTGCTTCGCGACCTGTCGGCATTAGTTTATTCTTTTCAGACCGACTGGAGTATGTTATACTCGGCTTCCGTTCAGGCAGGCTTAACAGCGACCTTATTAGTTGGGTGTCCCGCCACCCCCTCATTGTAGGTAGGCCAAATTGTACCGGCCCGAGCCGTTTTGTTGTTGTAACGGTGAAAAGTGTGGACCTATTTGTTTATGCCCATGTGGCGGAATTGGTAGACGCAACGGTCTTAGAAGCCGTCGCCGAAAGCGTGGGGGTTCGAGTCCCTCCATGGGCACCAATCGCAGACTGCTACCTGACTTTGTAGCAGCGTGGACTGTCACCACGGAGCATAGTGTGCCGCCGGATTAGTAACCGGCACTTATTATTGGACCCATCGTCTAACGGTTAGGACATTACCCTTTCACGGTAAGAATAGGGATTCGAATTCCCTTGGGTTCACCACTTTATGGATCGTTAGCTCAGCTGGTAGAGCATTTGACTCTTAATCAACAGGTCGTAGGTTCGAACCCTACACGGTCCACCATTTTACCGGATTGGTATAACGGAATTACAGCGGTCTCCAAAACCGTTAACGGGGGTTCGACTCCCTCATCCGGTGCCAGCATACATATTATTTTTGGCGCGTAGATCAGCGGTAGATCAGCTGACTGTTAATCAGCCTGTCGGTGGTTCGATCCCACCCGTGCCAGCCATCTTGGTGACCTGCAGATGCATCTGACGGGTTCATCCTATCAGTGTTGAGGCTTTTCCGTTTCGGGAGCACTGATTGAAGTATGAGGCAGAACGGAATGCATTCTATGTTGCGTGGGGGCATAGATAAGAACGAACCTTAAATGGTAGCCCACGCCTTATTAGGGGCCTGTAGCTCAGTTGGGAGAGCGCCAGCTTTGCAAGCTGGATGTCGCAAGTTCGATCCTTGTCAGGTCCACCATATTTGTTGCTTGCAAGCCCAGAGGCAAGATCGTGCGTTATGTAACTATCACAATAAACTGTAATCAATTGTAAATCAGTTGAGTCGATAGCATAGAGTGCAAGCAACAAACTTACGTGCCATCTAGTCAATGGCTAGTCTACCCAGATGATGAGAAACGGCGTGATGTCCGTAGGGTGGTTCCAGTCTAACCGAACTGGCGCTGGCAATGCGTGAATCCTCTTTGGTCGTGAAGTGGATGGAGGCGCGACTTTTTATGCGCTATAGTGACCACCGCAGAGAGGAAGCAACTTTTTAGAATTTGATCGTTGATAAAGACATATGTGGGCAACGATCAAATATGGGATGAAGCGTTCAATAGCAACATTCAGTTGGCTACAACAATCCCATTATCCACATGTCCTGGGTAAGACATAAAACTACCCATCGATTTTAAAACGCTGGATGTGGCGAGCAGTAATGTGTCGCCTTCATCGGATGCCCAGAACGAGCAAACCCAGTTGTCTCATCCAGCACTTTTTATTGAGGAGTCGTCTAACGGCAGGACAGCAGGTTTTGATCCTGCTTATCGTGGTTCGAATCCATGCTCCTCAGCCATTTATTATATGTGGGCAAGCGGTGAAGTTGGAGAGTCACAAC
>Ga0214168_1000440_pt1 | contig 16844 bp, 17 predicted proteins | sample LakMenepilimnion_FD_153002 | JGI IMG/M metagenome (GOLD analysis project Ga0214168, IMG submission 153002) | Freshwater microbial communities from Lake Mendota, WI - Practice 29OCT2010 epilimnion v4 | ecosystem: Environmental > Aquatic > Freshwater > Lake > Epilimnion/Euphotic zone | place: Lake...
TAGATACTCAGTCGATGACGGCAAGCTATAAAACTGTCCAACACTTGAAAGTATTGATCCACATGTCCAACTTGCGATTGCGCACACTAAGAAGGCGATTGCCAGTGGATCGTTATGTCGTGGTGAGGTAAAGAGTGCGACACATGCCACGAGAGCGATGAGGTTGTAACCAATGAGATCTACCCAGATATGCGGGCCATCAAGGCTTACCCGAATTCCGAGGTGGATGAAAAATATTCCTAATGCGCTCCACCGCATGATCGGGTAAGTTCGCACCTGAAGAAGTCTTGTAGCCAAGACTGCGCTAATGAATAGGGGAAGCCAGAGATGGACGAGAAGCATCAAATAACACGACGAGGTGCACTCTGCGCGCTCTCGCTCATCGGTGTGGGTGTCTTCGCAAGACCAGAGAGTGCCGCCGCTGCAACCGGAGTCAAGGTTCTTGCAAATGGGAAAGTTCAAGTCACTCTCAAAGCCAATCCTGCTCTAAGAAAAGTAGGCGGCGTGGTTCGCATTGATGATGTCAAAGGAAAATCAATTGCACTCGTGCGCACATCGGCTAAGGGCTACACAGCGGTGAATTTACTCTGCACCCATCTAGGTGGAGCGCTTTTCCAAACTGGAAATCAATGGCAATGCGATGAACATGGAGCCACATTCACCCTGGCTGGTAAGAATCTTGTTGGACCCGCCACAACAGCACTGAAGCAGCTACCTGTTAAGGCAACTGCTTCAGTAGTGACTATTGGTTAACTAGCCGCAGATAGTTCGTGCAGTCGTCAGCGCTGTGCTCGCTGAGGATTCAATGAGTTTGAGATTATTGTTTGCAGCATTCTTTTCGCTCTGCATTTTCTTAATTTTTGACGCGAAGGCAGTGATCTGGCTATTCAGACGCTTGACTGTGATTTCACGCCAAGCAATCGCAGTCTCATAATCCTTAATATTCTTTGCATTCTTCGTCAAATTTGCAGTATCGGCCTTCATCGCATCTAGTTTGACCTTAATTGCCGCGATTCGATCTTGTTCAGCTTTTACATCTGCTGCAACTACTGGAGTGAGTGCAGTTACTGACTCCTGAAGGCTCGCAATCGCTTCATCTAAGGCTGCAACAGTCAAAGTCGTTTGAGCCTTAGCTGCAGTAACGGCAGAGTTAGCCTTTAAGTAAGTGTTGACTGTTGTGATGCAATCTGATGTACGCCATGAGAGTTTTGAGTTCTTTACCAGCGCATACTTAACACACTTGAAGGTAGTACCACCAGATTTAGTCGTGGCTCCTGCTTTGGAGCAAGGGGTTCCGTTCTTCACAGCCGCACTTGCCGGAGCGACGCTGAGGGTGAGGGAAACTAGTAGTGCGGCAGTAGATGCAGCGAGAACCTTGCGAAACATGAAATACCTCCGTAGATGATCCCGTAATTCTATCTAGGGTAGAGGCAAAATCAGTGAAATTCCTGTGAGAGTCAGCGTTGGCGTTTACGAAGATTCATTCCGATCTTGCGAACGAATCGACGTGGTGTGCTGGAGATTACTCCGACCAAAAGTTTATATTGCCATCCCGGGATGCTTACAGCTTTACCTGACTGAGCATCTGACCAGGCATCAGCGACTAACTGGTCAGAATTAAGCCACATAAATTCTGGCAAGCCCTTCATCTTCATACGGCCACGCTGGTGAAACTCGGTACGAGTGAAACCGGGACAGAGAGCACTGATCTTTACATCTGTTCCAAGGAGTTCTGTATGTAAAGACTCTGAAAGAACTGTCAGGTATGACTTAGAGGCGCTATATGTGCCACCAGCAATAAAACTTGCAACGGATGAAACATTGATAATCGTACCGCTGTTACGTTCCTTCATCTTTGGCAGAATCACATGCATCAATCGCATCGGTGTACGAACGAGAACATCAAGAAGATCTTGCTCTGCATCCAAACTACTCGCAGTGAAGGCTTTGTTGATTCCAAAGCCGGCATTATTGATGAGTACCTCAATATCAAATTCCTTGAGGTACTCCTCAACTGATGCACAACCTTGAGCAGTTGCCAGATCTGCAGGGAGAACAAAAGTTTGCACTCCATACTTCTCGCGCAGCGCAGCTGCTCTTTCGTGAAGGCGGGCCTCGTCACGGGCAACAAGGGCAATATTGAAACCCTTTGATGCAAGTAAACGGGTAAAGCTTTCGCCAATCCCGGCTGTTGCTCCCGTGACAAGTGCCCACTTCGACATTGCTAAGCCTCAACTCCAGTCGCATCTTCATCTCTGATGTGCCAACTACTTCCGTAGGTCTCAAGGAGTTCTAGGAATGGCTTCGGATCAAACCACTCTGGACCATTTACACCTTCTGGTTTCCAGATTCCCTTATGGATGAGTTCAAGTGCCATCACAGGATTAATTGCGGTCTGCCATACAACTGCTTGGTCACCGTAATTTTCCATCGACCATGAATTATCTACAACGTTATAGATATAGACGGCCTTTGGCTTTCCGTTCTTATCCAAACCTTTGACGTAAGTTCCGGCACATGTTTTTCCTCGCATGCGTGCACCAAGAGTTGCAGGATCAGGAAGCGCTGCTGCGAGCAGATCTCGTGGTGATACTTGAACACCTTGTACGTTGATTGAATCTTTACTATCCATGCCGAGCATATGAATTGTCTTCAGCGTAGAAATAAATTCAGATCCAAGACCATACTTGAATCGAACCTTCTTGGCATCGACTTTCTGAGGAATAAGAACAACCTCCTCGTGCTCGACGTTCACGCACTCGACAGGTCCGATTCCTTCTGGGAAATCAAATACTTCAAGCTCGCTGAATGGCTCAGTGGTGTACCAACCGCGACCGTCTTCCCATACCAATGGTGGGTTCAAACACTCTTCAATTGTTGTCCAGATTGAAAATGATGGAGCAAAGTCAGCTCCTTCAACAGTTAAGTTGGAACCATCAAAGACAGTCACTTCATCAAGACGTGAGAAGAGTTCATCCGAGGCGTAACGCGCGAAGATATCGCTCATACCAGGTTCGATTCCCATGCCAACAAGTGCGTAGATACCGCGTTCAGCCCAGTTCCAGTCGCGCGCAAATTGTTCATCGCCAAGCTTTACGCCAGTCTCTGAGTTTGGGTAGTGAGGATGCGGGCGAGAAAGTGACATTGCCATATCCATGTAATTCGTGTTTTCGATTTCACACGCCAAGAAGATTGGCATTACAAATCGTGGATCAACTGCGTTAATGACAATATCTGGCTTTGCCTTGCGAATGAGAGCGCGTATGTCCTCAAGTTCTGCAGCATTCACCTCCGCCGCGGAGAATCGTGAATCTTTTACCTTTGTTATTACGGCTTCGGCTCGTGACAGGTTGCGATCGGCAATAACCATTTGAGAAATAAATGGTCTACGTGATGCGATATTTGCGATTGCACTGCCAACTCCGCCTGCGCCGATAACGAGCGCTTTCATGGGTGGCCTCTCATATATTCTTACACACGCTCCGTGTGAGCGTGTTTAGCGTAGGTTATCGCTAACGATAACCTTTGCCAAGTAAACCCAAATTACAAGGAAAGAATGAGTCCCCGTAGCTCAGTGGATAGAGCAACCGCCTCCTAAGCGGTAGGTCGCAGGTTCAACTCCCGCCGGGGACACTCAATTTCTATAAGTTCAATCTAAGAGAAAACTACTGTCCGCTCACCAACTATAAAGATTCGATCTTGCGCATATAGTTTTACAGCCTTAGCAAGAACGCGTCGCTCGATATCTCGACCGAGTGCAATGAGATCGTCTGGCGTTGATGTATGCGAAACATGAGCAACATCTTGTTCGATGATTGGACCTTCATCAAGATTGGCAGTAACAAAGTGTGCAGTTGCGCCGATGATCTTCACGCCACGAGCATGAGCTTGGTGATAAGGCTTTGCACCTTTGAAACCTGGCAAGAATGAGTGGTGGATATTGATGATCCGCCCAGGGAGCGCGGCACAGAAATCATTTGATAGAACTTGCATGTAACGGGCAAGCACAACGAAATCGATTGAATGCTTTTCGATGAGGGCGAGGAGTTCTTTCTCTTGTGTCGCCTTTGTTGAAGCTGTCACGGGTAGATGAATAAATGTGAAACCATGGGATTCAACAAGCGAGCGAAGATCTTCGTGATTGGAGACAACTACTGGAATCTCGATGGGGAGTTCGCCGAGTTCAAGAAGATAGAGCAGATCGCGTAGGCAGTGGCTCTCTTTGGTAACCAGGACGAGTGCACGTGGCTTGCTCTGAGTTGGACGGATGTGAAGAGTAGGTGAAAACTTTCCTAGTCCGTCATTGAGACTCTTGCGAGCTGCATCGATACCCTGAGTTGTTTCAAAGCGGGTGCGCATTACAAAAGTGTTGGTCGGCTCATCTGTAAATTGTTGATTCTCGATAATGTTTCCACCACAGGCAAGAACAGCGCTGGTCATCGCATGAACGATTCCAGGTTGATCTGAGCATTGCAGGGTGGCGATGAGATCCATGGCCTAAGGGTAAGCCCTCTTAGTGAGTGAGCGTAAATCTACGTAAGCTCTTAGGCGCCCACCAGTTGCGCTCTCCGAAGAGTCGCATCAGTGCAGGTACTAAGAGTGCACGTACGAGAGTGGCATCAAGGAGAACTGCGAAAGCAACTCCAAAGCCAAGCATCTTGATTGAGGTAACACCGCTTGAAATAAATGCTGCAAATACCACTGCAAGCAATAGTGCGGCGGCGGTAATAATGCGTGCAGATCGCTGTAAACCTGTAGCGACAGCCTCAACATTTGATTTACCAAGTAGATGTTCTTCTCTAATTCTTGAGAGCAGGAAGAGTTCATAATCCATAGATAAACCAAAGACAACGACGGCAACCAGGATTACAGATCCGGTATCGAGAGTTCCTGTCACTGTGAAATCTCCAACGAGCCACTTGAGATTGCCTTCAATAAAGATCCATGTGACTACGCCCAGTGTTGCAACAAGAGACAAACCATTAAGGAGTACCGCTTTAATCGGCAAGATAATTGATCCAGTAAAGACGAAGATCAAAACAAAGACAGCGAATCCAATCCAACCAAGTGCCCAAGGAAGCGTTCGCGCGATACCTCCCTGTGAATCGGTGAAATCAGCTGCGGCTCCACCAATAAGCAAGCCATCTGGCTTTTCTAGTGCGCGCAGTTCTTTAATCAGTCTTTCGGCATCTAGTGATCGAGAACTTGTTCCTGGAATAACTTGCACGCGAATATCATCACCGGCATATTCCAAAGTTCCTACACGGGTAATTCCCTCAACCGATTTTGCTTGTGCTAAGAAAGAATTAAGTGAATCTTCGCGACCTGCGCCATTAGGAAGAATGACTTCGATAGGGCTTCCCTCAAAACTTGCGAATCTATCTTCAACGACGGCAGAGCTAATTGCAGCGCGGTTAGATTCTGGAAGAACACGCGAATCAACTTGAGCAAAAGCAATGTTGGCAATTGGTAACGCCATAACAATTAAGATCGCAAGAGAAGCGATAACAACAGGAACTGGACGAGCCATTACAAGGCGAGCAGTTGTTGCCCAGCGACCATCTTCTTTTGGAGCAAGTCCGCTCTTGCGAGTGACACCTTTATCCACTTTCTTACCTAGGATGGCAAGCAGTGCAGGTAGCGGAATGAGTGCTCCAAAGATTGCAAAGAGTGTGACGATAACTCCGGCATAACCAAATGATTTAAGGAAGTTAAGCGGGAATAACAAGAGCGCGCTGAGTGTGACCATGACAGTCAAACCAGAGTAGAAAACGGTCTTTCCGGCGGTACCAACAGTGATGATTGCGCTCTCTTCAACGCTCTTTCCATTATGCATCTCTTCGCGGAATCGGTTAACAATAAGGAGGGCGTAATCGATACCCAGGCCTAGCCCTAGACCTGTGATCAGGTTGAGCGCAAATACGCTGACATCGGCGACAAGGGTTAATAGATAGGTAAAGAAGAAGGAGCCGAGGATCGCGCCAACGCCAACAACGAGTGGCATTGCTGATGCGACGAGTGCGCCAAAGACGAAGGCGAGCAAGATAAAGGTCAAAGGAATTGCAATACCTTCGGCCAAAAGGAGATCAGTCTTGATCTTTGAATTGATTGCGTCTGTAACTACAGCGCCGCCTCCTGCATAGACTTCAAGAGATTTATATTCACCGTCAAATTTTTCGGCAATTATCTTTCCGACTGCACCATAACCATCGAAATCATAATTTTCGATATCTGCATAGATAAAGAGGAAGGCAGCCTTACCGTCTGTTGATTTAAGTGAAGGTGCATTTCCGGCAGACCAATACGAAAGTGTGCGCTTAATTCCTTTTGTAGCTGCTACTTCTTTTTCTAGTGATGCAACATCTGCAGCAACTTTTGGATCATCAACTGAACGTGAGCCTGCATCGATGACCAGAAGTGCGACTGGATCCTGAACCTTGAATGTGTCGGTGATGTAATTCGCTGCTTTGGCGGATTCAGAGTTGAGATCGGAGTATCCGCCTGAGTCGAGCCTGCTAAATGAGAGTGAACCGATTCCGCCTGCAACAAGTATGGCAATGATGTAGGTAATCAGGACGCTCTTGCGGTGACCGACAATAAAAGAACCAAGTCGCATAAACATAGGCTAAGTATGTACTATGTGATTCTTATGAGCGATTTGTTTCCGACCACAACAGAGGATGAACGCGATCCTCGCGAAGATATTGATGCAAAACGTGACGAAGATATCAAAGGCGATAAGCCGCCCCACCACGAGGATTAATCTGAACTTGTAGTTGGAGCAGGTTTTGCTGAATCAGTTTTATAAAAACCAGAACCTTTAAAGACAACACCAACACTTGAGTAGACCTTACGAACCTCACCCTTACATTCTGGACAAATAGTTAACGGATCCTCAGAGAAGGATTGCACCGCCTCGAAGGCATGTTCGCAGGCAATACACGCGTATTGATATGTAGGCATCGTCACATTCCCTTCGAATACTCAAGATTCTTAATAATTAAACCCGCTTGGGGTAGATGCATAGTCTAAAGAAGTGAGATCATAGAAGCGAATTGAGTCGCAGGCTAGCGAGCCAGGAGGCATAAAGTGAAGAGCAGTAGCAAGGCGATATTCCTAACCGCAGCTCTGATCACTTTATTGTTCGCACCATCCGCCCAAGCTAACACTTTGGTTGCAACATCACCCATCGCGGGCTCAACGTTAAAAGCTGGGCCAAGTGCAATCACGATCACGACAGAATTTCCACTCATTGAAGAGGGAAACGAGATCATCGTTACCGATCCAAACGGTAAGCGCGTAGATACCGGAATCCTCACCGTACTTGGAACCGATGCAGTTGCAGAGATGAAACCTCTGGAAACTTCCGGGGTATATAAAGTTTCTTACCTCTTACTTTCAGAGGTTGACATTCCTCTTGAAGGTTCGTACACATTTACATATTCGGCAGTTGTGCTTTCAACTCCTTCTGCAAGTGCAATACCCCAACCCACTGCTTCAGCAACGAGCGAACCAGTTGGGAGCAATTTTGGAACTAATCTCTTTGTCATATTCCTTCTTGGACTTTCGATTCTCGTACTTGTTGGAATGGGTGCATACGCACGTAAGATCTTTAAAGAGAAATAGTCATGCCGCTTGAAGTACTGCTGACATTTTCAAAATATCTCACCTTTCTCTCTAGTTTTGCCTTCGTAGGCCTGCTGCTTGCGATGAGCGTTCTTACGCTCAACGTAGAAGGCGGTCTCTCCGCAAACTCATTAGCGTTGAGAAGAAAAGCTTCATTGATCGGATTAATCTGGTTCCTCTCATCCCTGACCTTCTTTGTCGCAACTTTGGCCGAGGTACTGGGTGCGGGGTTTACCGATGCGCTAGATACGACGACCATGCGCTCATATCTTTCGCAAATTCTGGTAAGTCGATACCTGCTCGCGCAATCAATTGTGGCATTTCTTGCCGGCTACTTAATTTTGCGTGTGAAACGAGTTATTCCAACTCTCATTCTTCTGCTCATCTCCCTCATTGCAATTGCAGCACCGGCACTTGAAAGCCACTCCGCATCTGGTGGTTCGCACGCTCTAGCAACAGGGTCGATGGTTCTTCACGTTGCTGGCTTAACCCTTTGGGCTGGCGGCCTATTTGCGCTGATCTTTATCGCTGCTGAGGATCGCAAGATGGCGGTTCCACGATTTAGCGTGATGGCTCTGTGGGCAGCAATTGTTGTTGTCCTCAGCGGATTAACCAATGCATGGGCACGTTTGAATTTTCGGGAAGCGTGGGACACCACCTATGCACGCGTTGTTGTTCTCAAAACAATACTTACCGCTGTTCTCTTATTTATTGGCTACCTGCATCGCAAGAACTTATCTCTTCGGGAAAAGATAGATTGGCGCGGACTCACACGTTTGATTACTGCAGAAGTTGCGTTGATGGCAGGAGTAACTGCAATTGGAATCTGGCTATCTTTAAATGCAAGCCCAGATAGATTCATCGAGCCCGTAATTCCAGCAGCGCCCACCTTCTCGCGCATTCTCTGGGCTTACGATCCCGATGTCTTCTTTATTGGAGTACTTGTCTTAGCTGTTGCACTCTATATAAAGGGTGTTGTAATCCTAAAAAAGCGTGGTGATGCTTGGCCTGTAGGTCGCACGATCGCTTTTGCACTAGGAATCTCTGCAATTGATTTTGCTACAAGCGGTGGCTTGGGTGTTTATGCCATGTACTCATTTGAATATCACATGATTGCTCACATGACGCTGGGCATGATTGCTCCAATTGGATTGGTCTTAGGTGCACCAATCACTCTTGCGCTCAGGACCCTGCCGCAAGGGCGAACACCTACCGAAAGTGGTCCGCGAGCAATTCTCGTTGCGCTACTTCATTCAAGAATTGGTGTTCTCTTTACCAATCCAATTGTTGCTCTGGCGCTCTTTGATGGATCACTCTTTGCTCTCTACTTCACCGATCTCTTCGGAACGTTGATGGCCACACATGCCGGTCACTTACTGATGAACATTCACTTTATTCTTGCGGGCTTCCTCTTCTTCATGATTATCATCGGTGTAGATCCAAGTCCACGACGTATTCACCACTTGGTACGTATCGTGATGCTCTTTGCAGCGATGGCAATTCACGCTTTCTTCTCGATCTCACTCCTTGCAACAAGCTCGTTGATCGATAACGGTTTCTACTCCTCGCAGAACATTCCTTGGCTAGGTGCAGGGATTCTGGATGACCAACGTGCGGGTGGAAGCGTCAGTTGGGCAATGGGGGAGATTCCAATTATTCTTGCCTTGATTGCAACCTTTATTCTTTGGATGCGAGATGATGCGAAAGAGACTCGACGCATTGATCGCAATGAAGAGCGTAAAGCTGCAATGGGAGAACCAGACGAGCTTGCGCAATACAACGAATATTTGAAATCACTAAGTAAAAGAGAAGAGAAGTAAATGACAAGCGATCTATTTACACTGCCAAGTGAGTACCAGGATCTTCGCGATAGCGTCCGTGCTCTGGCAGAGAAAGAGATCGCACCTCACGCGCATGCCGTCGATGAAGATCACCGCTTCCCTCAAGAGGCATCAGATGCTTTAATCAAAGCGAATCTGCATGCAGCTCACGTGCCAGCAGAATTTGGCGGCGAAGGTGCAGATGCACTAGCCGTCGTACTGATCATTGAAGAAGTTGCTCGTGTATGTGCTTCATCATCACTTATTCCAGCCGTTAATAAATTAGGTTCACTGCCGTTGATGCTAGGTGGAGATACCGAACAGAAGAAGCGTTGGCTCCCTGAGCTCGCAAAGGGAAAAGGATTTTCCTACTGCCTATCTGAATCTGAGGCAGGCTCTGATGCAGCTGCGCTCAAGACAAAGGCAGAGAAGACTTCTGCCGGATGGCTTCTCAATGGAAGTAAGAAATGGATTTCCAATGCTGGCGTCTCTGAGTTTTATACAGTGATTGCACAGACAGATCCAAGCAAAGGATCAAAGGGAATAACCGCCTTCATTGTTGAGAAATCAGATCCAGGAATTTCATTTGGCGCTCCTGAGAAGAAGATGGGCTTTCGAGGTTCACCTACACGCGAGGTCTACTTCGACAACGTTGAGATTTCAGATGATCGCCGTATCGGTGAAGTAGGCAAAGGTTTTTCAATTGCGATGGATACCTTGGATCACACACGCATCACAATTGCGGCGCAAGCACTTGGAATTGCCCAAGGTGCACTTGATGCCGCTGAGAAGTATTCACATGAACGTAAGCAATTTGGGAAAGAGATCTTTGAATTCCAAGCGATCCAATTCATTCTTGCCGATATGGCGATGAATATCGAAGCAGCACGTCAATTAACGTATGCGGCTGCAGCAAAGAGCGAGCGTAACGATAAGGACCTTAAGTTTTTCTCTGCATCAAGCAAAGCATTTGCAAGCGATGTTGCAATGAAGGTAACTACAGATGCTGTTCAGGTATTGGGTGGTTATGGATATGTATCTGATTATCCGGTTGAGCGCATGATGCGTGATGCCAAGCTAACCCAGATCTATGAAGGCACTAACCAGGTGCAGCGAATTGTGATGGCTCGTAACCTTCCTTAAGTTAATCGCACCACCATGTCATAAGTTGCATACGCCTTGACCGGAATATCGTGACTTTCGCGCGGTAAAGATTCTCCAGAGATTTCTTCAGGAAATATCAGCGCGATTGTCCAGGCAGATGTTTGCGCAAGTGCGCGATCATAAAACCCTCCACCTTGTCCAAGGCGATAGCCATCACGATCTACTCGCAAAGCTGGGACGATAACAACGTCAATCTGATTCTGATCAGTATCCGCAGGACCAATCGGTTCAAGAATGCGACCCTGCTTTGCAAGGTGTTGAGGTTCTCCATCCCATGAAACCCACTCCAATCCCGGTTCACCATTTACCTCAATGATGCGAGGAAGCAATAACTTTTTTCCAGCAGCAATAATTGCCTTGTTTAGTTCCAAAGTGTTGGGTTCATCACCATATGAAATGTAACTTGCGATGACACGTGCTGACGAAATCTCTTTTGAATTGATCAGATGTGAATATGGAGTATTCACTGCATGTTCGCTACGTTCTCGCCGATATCTTTTGCGAAGATCAGACTTTTCATTCTGAAAGTTCACGTCAATCCCCGTATTCAGTAGCTCTAACAAGTATGGTGAGATTATGGCAGAGCATGTAAGAGTTGATGAGTTCCTCTCATCCCTATTGGCACTTTGCCGCCCACTTGAACCTTTTGATATGCCACTTCTTGATGCCCATGGCGCAACCTTGGCCGCCGACGTATTTGCTGGCGAGCGTTTAGTCCTTAAAGAGGGAAGCCGTATTCGATCTACTCAGATTGGATTGGCAGCATCTATCGGCCGCGATCATCTTCTTACTCGCCCACATCCGCGCGTGGTTGTTCTCTCCGCAGGACCAGATTTAGTCGAGCCCGGACAGACGCTCGGAGCAGATGAAGAATTCGAAACAAATTCATGGCTTCTCACAACTGCTGTACGCGAAACAGGTGCCGTTGCCTATCGAGTTCATACAATTCCAGATGATGAAGAAGAACTCAAAGATGTCATTGAGGATCAACTAGTACGTGCAGATTTAATCATTATCAGTGGTGAGCGCAATGATGATTCTTTCGATCTCATCACTCGCACACTTTCAGGGATTGGTGAGATCACCACAATTGATTTAGCGATCGAATCAAGTGGTCGTCATAATTACGGCACTATCGGGCCAGATAAAGTTCCGGTAGTTACTCTCCCTGGTGATCCCATCGCTGCCTATATTTCATTTGAACTCTTTGTCCGCCCAATGATCCGCACGATGCTTGGAGCATCCACCATTCATCGCCCAGCGGTGAAGGCGAAGTTGGAGAAGCCAATTACCTCCCCAGATGGGCAACGGTCATATGTTCGTGGAATTTTGTCAGAGGATGGAAAGTCGATTACTCCGCTAGGTAAGGGTGATTCGTCGGCTCAGGACGAACAGACCACGCTCTCAGATGCAAATGCCTTCATCGCGGTCCCAGAGAATGTCACATCACTAGAAACAGGTGCTGATGTCACCGTTGTTGTTCTCGAACGTCGATATATCTAGTCATTATGTCTTCACATCAGGCACACCAGTGGCCGATCCTCTTAAGTGATGGTGAGCTAGAACTTCGCCCACTTCGCCTGCGTGATCGAATGAAATGGAATCGACTGCGCAACCGAAATCGTGAATGGCTGCAGCAATGGGAAGCCACACTGCCGACGGTGACGGTCGGACCCGCTGCTGCAGTGCCGCAACTCCCATCGTTTTTCTCAATGATTGCAACCTTTAACCGCGAAGCTCGACACGGCCGCTCATTCTCTTTTGTTATCTGGAAAGGCCCCAATCTCGTTGGGCAGATCACACTTGGCGGAGTGATTTATGGCGCCCTGCGCGGTGGCCATATTGGCTATTGGATTGATCAGGAGTTCGCTAATCGTGGCTACACGACAAGAGCGGTAGAAATCCTGACGCGCTTTGGTTTCGATCAACTCGGATTGCATCGTATTGAGATCAACATTCGCCCCGAGAATGCACCTTCATGCAGAGTTGCCGAAAAAGCTGGCTATCTTCTCGAAGGTACGCGGAATAGATATTTACACATTGATGGACAGTGGCGAGACCACGTGAGCTATGTAAAAGAGAACCCAACGGTCGAATAAAAAATAAAAAAGTGCAGATGGGTGAGGGGCAAATCCACAGATGTGAAGGGGTGACCCCTTAATCTTGGTTCATCATGGCTTCGGGGATCATCTATCTAGCAATTATCGGCATGTGGGTTGCCTATTTTCTGCCACGGTGGATACATAGCAGAAACGAATTCACCGGCAAGAGCGCTCAGAGATATCGCAGTGCGCTTGAAGTTGTTTCTGGGAGTGCTAGCCCTCTCTCTGAAGTTGATCGATTAAGAGCACATCAACTTAAGTTAACGAGAAGAAGACTTTTCTTCTCTCTCATTCTCACTTCATTTGTTATGACATTGGTAGGTGCAGTTATGCAGGCAGTTACTTACACACTCATCTTGTTACCTGTTGCGGGATTCATTTTCTATCTTGCACATGTACGACATGACACCAACACTGAGAAGATTGCGAAGCGTCGTCGCGATGAGCTACATCGCACAAACGCTGGCATCTCACCAACAAATCTTGTGGACGTTGTTACTCCGAAGACAACAACTGAACATTGGATTCCACTCTCTGAACGAGAGATTTCTGGTGTCACTATCTTGCCTAAGGGAAGTCAGAAGGCTGCAAGTGAATGGGATCCACAGAACATTCCAGTTCCTACATATGTAAATGCAGCTAAGGCAGTCCCATCACGTCGTGTAATCGATTTAACTGAGCCAGGTAAGTGGAGTGAAGAGCAAGAGCGTCTTGAGCGCGAGGCACTCGCTGCTGCTGCGCCATCGAGGGATGAAATCTTTGATCAGCAGTTAGCTGAAGAAGCAGTTAATCGTCTTCGCGAAAACCGCGCCTCTAATCAGTAGCCTGCGTAGCCTGCGCTAAATCCAGCTCGGCAGCCACATACGCGCATACCAAGCTTCGTATGTCATGACATCTCCCACAAAGACCGGGAGAAAATAGAGGAAGTTAAAGAAGACCAGTAACGCAAATGCAACGCTACCGATAGTGCCCCCTCTTTGATTCTGAGAGATAAACCAGCGCGCACAGTAAACAATTGCAAGTATAAGAAATGGCTGAAAAATAATTGAATAAAAGGAAAAGACTGTTCGATCTTGAAAAGCAAACCACGGTAGATAACCAGCAGCCATACCAATAACAATGATTGTTGAGGCCGGCTCCATCCTTCTCTTTACGATTGATTTAATCCAAAACCCAGCAACCACAAAGACAGATATCGCTCCAGCCCACCAGAGAAATGGTGTTCCCATTGCAAGCACTTCTTGAGAGCACGAATCTACGCCACACGTTTTTGGTGATTGATAAAAGAAAGATGTCGGACGGGATTGAATCAACCATGTCCAAGGATGCGCTTCATAGGTGTGTTTCTGACTCAGACCAGTATGGAATCCGAGCATCTGCTGGTGATAGTAGATAAAGGATGCGATCGGATTAGTTGAATGGTCCTTACCCCAACCACGATCTGAAATAAACCAACCAGCCCAAGAAATTAGATAGATGACAACTGGAACTATTCCAAATGTTGCAATGCGGGACACAGTTGGTTTGATCAAATCACGTCCTGTGTGGTGTGTAAAGGCGCGATAGAGAGCAATACCTCCAAAGATTGCAACAAAGTAGAGCGCGCTCCATTTAGTTCCGAGAGCGAATCCTAGAAAGATTGCAGTGGCAAGATAATTCTTTCGAATAAAGAAATAAGTTGCAGCGAGAATGAAAGTTGTAAGGAAATTATCTAGAAGCGAGGTACGTGAATGGACTAGAGCAAGTCCATCAACTGTGGCGAGAAAAGTTGCTAAGAGTGTCAGGAAGCGAGATCTAAAGAGTCTTTGGGCGATTAGACCGATAAGGATGATCGAGATAACCCCTGCTATTGCCGTAGAAATTCTCCACCCAAATTCATCGTTACCAAATACTTGAATACCAGCTGCAATCAACCACTTTCCAACTGGTGGGTGGACTATGAATTCAGGGTTACTTCCATCGACCTCGACACCATAGGCCAGAAGATCTCTCGCACCATCTACGTAATAGACCTCATCAAAGATCAATCCCTTAGGAAGACCCAAATTGATGATGCGCAGGAGAAATCCAATTGCTGCGATCGCATAGATTCCTACGTAGGTCATAAGCGCAAGGGTATGCGCATCTGTAAGTAAAGTGGAGTAATTCCTGAGAAGATAGCGCTGTGACCTTAACTCTTGCAGCAACTCCCCTTGGAAATCCAGGAGATGCAAGCCCGCGCCTTAAGGAAGCTATCGAAAGCGCTGAAGTAATCGCTGCCGAAGATTCTCGCCGTTTCCATCGTTTGGCTTCCGACCTCGGCGTTACATTCACCGCAAAGATCATTTCTTTCTTTGACGGAAATGAAACAGCGCGTACGCAAGAAGTTCTTGCACTGCTACAAGCTGGCAAGCGCGTACTCGTTGTATCGGATGCCGGCATGCCAACAATTAGTGATCCAGGTTTTCGCCTCACTCGCGATGCAATCGCACTAGATATTCCCATCGTTGTTATCCCTGGCCCAAGTGCGCCAACCATGGCTCTTGCTCTATCCGGCCTTGCCACAGATCGCTTTACCTTCGAAGGTTTTCTCTCACGAAGTGCTGGTGCGCGTCAGTCTCATCTTGAATCACTTCGCTTTGAAGAGAGAACAATGATTTTCTTTGAAGCTCCGCATCGAATTACAGAATGCCTTACCGATGCGATCGAGATTTTCGGTGGCGATCGTCGCGCAGCGATTTGTCGCGAAATGACAAAGACCTACGAGGAGACTGTCCGCGGTACTTTGAGTGAGTTATTGACATGGTCGACATCAAAAGAGATTCTTGGTGAGATCACAATGGTAATTGCTGGAGTTCCTGTGGGATCTGCAGCAAAGACTGCTGATGAGATGGTTAATCGAGTGCGCGAATTCGAGTCTGCAGGCATGGATCGCAAAGATGCGATCGCTACAGTCGCAAAAGAGTTTGATCTGCCAAAGAAGGTCGTTTATGCAGCTGTCGTTGATGCGAGTAAGTCGTAATAAGATGACGCCCGTGAAATCCTTCTATCTGACGACGCCGATCTACTACGTCAACGATGCTCCTCATATCGGGCACGCATATACAACTGTCGCCGGAGATGTCCTTACTCGCTGGCATCGCCAGCGCGGAGAGTCAGTCTGGTTTCTTACAGGCACTGATGAACACGGTCAGAAGGTCATGCGCACTGCAGAGCAGAATAACGTTGCACCGCAGGCATGGGTTGATCGTCTTGTTGCAGAGGCGTGGAAGCCAAATTGGGAAGCGCTCAATATTGCTAACGATGACTTTATTCGTACCACCGAACCACGCCATACAGAGCGGGTACAGAAGTTCTTGCAATCGCTGAAAGATTCTGGCCACATTTACGCTGGAAAATATGAAGGCCCATACTGTGTTGGGTGCGAAGAGTTTAAATTACCGGGCGATCTCATCGATGCTGATGGTGAAAAACTCTGTCCAATCCATAGCAAGCCCATCGAACTTGTTAATGAGAATAACTGGTTCTTTAAACTTTCAGCATTTACGCAAGCGCTATTAGATCACTACAAGAACAATCCAGACGCGTGCCAACCAGAGAGTGCGCGCAATGAAGTGATTTCATTTCTCGAAGGCGGCGTATCAGATCTATCAATTAGCCGTTCCACATTTGATTGGGGAATTCCTGTTCCTTGGGATACCGATCAAGTTGTCTATGTCTGGTTTGACGCGCTCCTGAACTATGCAACTGCAGTCGGTCTTACTGATGATCCAGGATCTGAGGGCGGAAAGAAATTTACCCAGACATGGCCGGCGGATGTTCACCTTGTAGGAAAAGATATTCTGCGATTCCATGCTGTCATTTGGCCAGCGATGTTGATGGCTGCTGGTTTAGATATTCCACGTAAGGTATTTGCACACGGCTGGTTATTGGTCGGTGGCGAGAAGATGAGTAAGTCAAAGCTCACTGGTATTGCACCCTCTGACATCACCGACCACTTCGGCGTCGATGCATTTAGATATTACTTCTTGCGCGCAATCCCATTTGGCAGCGATGGTTCTTTCTCTTGGGAAGATATGAGCGCTCGATACACATCAGAGCTCGCAAATGACTTTGGAAACCTTGCTTCACGCCTTGCTGCGATGATTGAAAA
>Ga0214168_1000443_pt1 | contig 16825 bp, 9 predicted proteins | sample LakMenepilimnion_FD_153002 | JGI IMG/M metagenome (GOLD analysis project Ga0214168, IMG submission 153002) | Freshwater microbial communities from Lake Mendota, WI - Practice 29OCT2010 epilimnion v4 | ecosystem: Environmental > Aquatic > Freshwater > Lake > Epilimnion/Euphotic zone | place: Lake...
TAAAAATTACACATAAACTATTTATAAACTAAAGATATTACATGGGTGATTCATATAGAATTAAGACCGAACTTGGTATTAACAAATCAATTAATGTACAATTAGACCAAGAGTTTGAGTTCTTAGAAATACTATCTCTTAAAATACAACAAACGGATATCTACACAAGAAGTTGTGCGGACTATGGTGTTTTGGTAGGTAGAGTCACAGCAAATAATGGATTTGGCGTCCCAAACGCCAGAGTTTCAATATTCATTCCAATCGAAGAGGTTGATGAATCAAACCCAATAATTACAAGTATATATCCATACAAATCTCCAAACGATAGGAACGATGATGGGTATAGATATAATTTACTTCCTTATACACCATCGTATTCAAAACACTCTGCAACAGGAACATTACCTTCAAAATCAGATGTTCTAACAGGAAGCACTACAGTAGAAATCTACGACAAGTATTACAGGTTTACCTCTAGAACAAATGATAGTGGGGACTATATGATAATGGGAGTTCCACTCGGAGAACAGACCATAGTGATGGATGTTGACCTTTCAGACATAGGTGAGTTCTCCTTAACACCACAAGATTTAATTAGAATGGGTTTAGCGACTGAAGCACAAGTTGCGGGAAATAAATTTAGGTCATCTGCTGATTTGAATTCCTTACCTCAAATTATTAATCTAACTAAAAATGCTGAAATTTCTCCTTTATGGGGAGATCCTGAAATATGTGACATATCAATCAATAGATTAGATTTTGATTTACGAGATGATGCGAATGTAGATATTCAACCAACTTCAGTCTTTATGGGGTCAATGTTTTCTTCACCTGATAAATTCAGAATTAGACCTGGACTTAGACTATTTGGTGAAACGTTTGGAGGTTGTAAACCTAAAGATAATATGGGTAATTTGTGTGGGCTTACTTCTGGGCCTGGCCAAATATTAGCAATAAGACAAACAATACAACAAGATGAGGATGGTAATCCTGTATTAGAGGTTTATGAGTTAGAACAAGCGGGTAATGTAATCGATGGAGATGGGACTTGGTTAACGGAACTACCAATGAATTTGGATTATGTTGTGACAAATGAATTTGGAGAAAGAGTTTTGTCTAACGATTCTACTCTCGGTATACCAACTAAAAGTAAGTACAGGTTCAAAATAAAATGGTCACAAGCGAACGATTTAACCATACAAACTAGAAGGCCAAGTTATTTGGTTCCTAATGTGAAAGAATATGGATGGGTTAATTCCACAACAGATCCGAACAATTCACCAAGTCAAACTGCGAAAAATCTTCAAGAAAGTTCTTATTATTTTGGTTTGGCTTGGAGTGGATATACAAATGGGTTTACTGGATCGGAACAGATAGATAGATTAAATGAAATAATTGATTGCGAAGACACTTTTTATGAATTTCAATTCAATAGAGTTTATACTGTATCATCATTAATTGACCAATATAAAAAAGGAGATGGGCGAGGTAGATTTATTGGGATAAAAGAAATTGATGATGACAGTTGTGATAGTACTATTAATAAGTTTCCTGTTAATGATGGGTTCAAAAACTTTGATTTGTTATACTTTTTATTTTCTATAATATTCACAGTGATTCAGTTTGTTGGGATAGTATTATTGATAGTTGCTCACTTACTTTTGTTTATTTACACAATTACAATTCAAGCACTTTGTGATTTGTGCCGAGTAAAACTTCTTGGGTTTAGACCCTTCCAATTTATTTGTAATGGATTGAGACTAAAATGTGAAACGAAAGATTTCACAATAAGATTTCCGATGATAACTTATCCTGATTGTCAATCTTGTTCATGTAATGAGGCTCAGGTGGATTCCAAAGCATTACTCGGTGGAACTAATGGGGTTTTATCTTATGTTTCATTTCCACCAAATTATATTGAAGGATTAGAGTCTATTTTTGGAGCTGATGGTACTCCATCTGATGATGTACAAATAAAGTCTGATATTTTTGCACAGGCAATTGCTGGAAATAATGATGATGTTGCAGATTTGAATGTTTTCAAAACACCAAAATCGTCGGTAGTTAAATTTTTATCAGATGAATCTGATGAAAGAAAACATTTTGCTTTTTCTGAAAGTTTAACTATTGGAGAACGTATAAACATATTCAATACGAGACCTTCATATTTTGACAACCTTAATAAAATAAAAGTAACTTTTGCAAAAGATTCAAACTTTGGTAAATTTCACTTTGACAATACAATAACAGTATTATCCAATCAGTTTTACGAATCAGGTCAATTACTAACTTCGGTGGATCCTGCAACTACAACAGATAAAAACTTTTTGTTTACTGCTCAAACTGAAAATAATATTGTTAATGGAATTACTGGAACAACAATTCAACAAGCAACTTCAATTAATGTTAGTTATGCTGTTACTCAAACGACTGACCAAACTGTTTTATATACATTACCTACAGGTAGTACTATAACAAGACAAGTTTATCCGCAAGACAGAGAATATTATCAAGTGGTTACTGCTATTACAGTTGCAGATGCTATTAAGATATGGAATATTGAAACTCTAGAAGCTTTCCCAAATGTAATTGTCTCTCCAACACGAGTAATTTTAGCTAAACAAAGGAAGGTCGCCGGAATTGGAGCTGGATATACGAGAAATGAAAATGATTATTTAATAAGTCCATTAGATGCATTTTCTGACATTGAAGACCAATTCATTCTTATTTTACAAAGGGGGGTTGACCCATATTCTCCGAAATATAATAATGAATATTCATTGGGGGCATTATTTGGTAAAAATATTGATGATACTAATTTGGTAATTACCGCTCAAACAAGAGTTAATATCCCAATACAAAAATTAAATCAAACTAATATATCTGTTCAACCATTTAACCAGAACGGAATGTTTTATCCTTCTTATTTTTTTACACCTGGTAGTGATTTTTCGGGATTCACAACTTCAACAGTAGGTTACTATGGAAGCATCGATGCGAACTCTAATATAAATAGATTAAACGATAAGAATATGGGAGGAGTAACTGCTATGGTTACTAAAACTAACAATGATTTTTATTCTATAAATCGAAATGCGGCAAAATACGATGAATCCGAGGATGTTTCTGGAGCTTCTTATATATTTTCAAATATAACTGGATTTAATATATCACCATTAGCTCCCCTTATTTTAGCACCTGCATCTTTTGGACTTCTGGCTCCACTTGTTTTTGCAAGTGGAGGAATTGGAGGGTTAATTTTACTATTGAATGTTTTATTTGGTCTTTCGATCGCTGGTCTAGTATCACAAATACTTTCGCTTTTTTTCAACTATAACGACGTAAGATATGAATACTATACACCGAATGCTTATCCTTCTTTGTCGGCTAATCCTATGTCAATTTCATCTAAAGTTATTAATGTGATGAGAACTGATAGATTACCATCATCTGACGCTCTTAATGGAAGTTCGTGGCAGACAAATCCTGCTCTGTTACAACAAAACAATAATTTTGTTTTTTATGAAATTCCAGAATTAGATGCGTCATTAGGTTTACCACCATATAGTTTAGGTGCTGAAATCCCTTTTGCTGATGCCGAAGGTTTACCCAACTATACAACTGTATTATCGTCTTTTAATTGTGAAAATATGGTCGGTTTGGATTGTTACCAAGGATTTGGGAGTAATTTTGAGGTTAATCAAGAGTGTACTACAAAGGATGCGGTTGAGAGAGGTTGTTATATGTTCTTACGAAGACCTTTAAGAGATTTGGGAAAGGATATAAGTAACTTTAATGAGTGGGGATATAGATTCAGATTTTTCTATGGTCTTTGTAGAGGAGTACTTGCCCAATCATTTATGAACAATTGGATTAACGGTTCATTATATTTCTTTCCGATACAAGTTAATACGTTTTTCAACACACAAAATCGGGTTAGGGAAGTTATGTTTTGTGAAGATGTTGTTTATTATAATCGGGATAGTAACAACTTTTATTATAGAAGTAGCCCATACAGTTTTATAACAAACAAATTTGTTGGAAAAATAGTAAACAAACAAGATGGAGGTATTAATGATTTGAACTTATTATACCCTACCACTATCATAAATTTGGGAATGAAAGATTATTTCTATTCTGAGATAACTTTTGACCCTACAACTCGAGGATTTATATTACCTAACATAAATCCAACAAGCTATGGAGATACATCTGATTTGATTAATTTGTTTGTAATTTCAAGAATTACTGATGAAAATTTCTTACAACAATTAATACCTGCAGGAGATAACTCCATTAATCAATTATTTTCGAGACCTGAAAGAAGAATAGATGGAGACCTTGCTCAACTGTTGTCAATTAATAGTGAAATTGGAAATATTAATTTTTCACCTGAATATTATGACGCTTTCTCGGGTGATACAAATCCACCTACACAGATTTTAGGTACTGAAAAGAATCCAACGATTGCAGTATGGTTTTCGTCTACTACGGAAGATTTACAAACTAAAGATTATCTGGCACCTGGTAGAATAAATTTCAGAGGTACCGATGACATAGGCTATTATCCATACCCTTATAGTATAAAATCACAGGTGGTTCCATTCTATCAGTGGAGACTTAGTGACACTAATATTATTTTTGGTAATCAAAATAATAACTGGGCGACAGCATCTTCCGATATTGTGCAAAATGTGAGATATCAGTCTTTAGATAGATATGCATCTGATACTCCATATTTTTGGAGTAACAATTCAGAATCTAATGATTTGAATGCACGAGGATATATATTCAATGTCAATGGTACAGTCGGTAATGGCCAATACATTGCAACGGGAGCATTGAAACAAAAATTTGTGGTTGGGGCACCATTCCAATTTTATTTTGGAACTATTGTCGGACAAACCTCTTTGGATAAATTCAAAACAAAGTATTCTGTAGATGAATAAGTATACAATAATACCGAGTGGACTTAGATATAAGGGAGCCCCATCTTTAGATGAGGAACTTTCTGTAACGCTTCAGGAGCAGAGTCAAGAACTCACTGAGTATGATAGGACTTCGACCTTGAATTTGGCTCAGATTTATGATGATGAGAGACAGACTAGTACGATATTCAGACCTACCTTCAAGATTACATACTTGTATGACAACACGTATACTGGTACAACAACTTATTTACCTTTCCAATACAACCTTTATTACAGTGACCCTGTAGGTTCAAAACAAAGTGGGATATGGAGAGGGTTTCCTCAATATTACGAGTTTGATTTTTATAGACCTAATGTGGGGGACAATCACTTTCAGTACAAAGCAAAAAGTGCCTACACTTATAATTGGATGTATTACTTAACATACCCGTACGAGAATGATAGTAATAGACAATTAACATACTACTCGACAACAAATAATGATGTCAATTGGATTGCGTCTAGTGGAATACCATTCTCAATCAGGAATACTACGCAAAATGGTAATGGGTTGGTTTCATTTGTTTGTGTTGCTCCTCATGGACTAACTACAGGAGAATACGTTGAGTTATCTTTAACTTATAGGGGTTCTAATATATTTCAGGTATATTCCATTGGTAATGGATTGTTTGGAAGTAGTACACATGTTTTTAATTTATTTAACATTGGATTTACAGGAGCCACATTTAGTAATGGCACGATTGGAACGTTTAGGAGGGTAATTAACCCTGACAACTTAACAGAAACTAGGTCAAAATATTATGTAAAAAAATATAAGGTGTTGACTAACTTAAACGACCTTGCAATTACAAAAGCGGGATTTGAAAAAAATGTATTTGGGGAAGAAAAAAAATTGGAATATAGTTCTATAACTCCAAACAACGTTACAAGAATATCTCAAAAATCTAGTAGTAATGCATATGATGTAACATCTAACTATGATTTAGACTTTGCGGGTTTTTTAGATAATCAAAAAAGACCACTGAATGAAATAAGTCTTACTATTGTTAATAAGGGTTATTCAGGATATTTTAATCAATCATTCAATGGGGTTGGTTTGAAACAAGGATGGGAATTTAATTTAGCAAAAACTCCAACTCCTTGGTGGGACTTAAATAATCAAAGGTCAAACACAAGTATACCAGTTTCGGCATATACTCTCACCAATGGTGCGACTAAAACATTTTATTACAACACAGATTTGAAACCTGGAGATGTCATGGATGGTGATTTTTGTGAGTGGAATGACTATGAACAAGTAGAACGTGTAGTATCACCATATTATCATAAGATAAAGTTTAACCAACAGGTTTTTCAGACTACGGATAATTTTTCAACCAATTCACCAGGTTATTATTATAAGCCACATAACACTATGGTTCTGAAAGTTTTTTCGGATTATATAGAGACCGCTGAATTGGGTTTAATTGATAATGTACCGAGTTGGGCATTTTACTCCACGGCAGACCAAGAGTTCAGATGGAGAGATATTTATACCTATGGGTTTATTGACAACTTACGTCGTGGGGTTGATTATCCATTTTTGAATTCGGCACAATATCCGTATACCCAAGTGATTTTCAGATTGATACCTGAAGGAATAAATTATAATGATAATCTTGATGGATTTGATTTTGCAATTAAACCACTAATTGATGAGTGCGAATAAATTTGTAATTAAACAAACTGGCTTTGTTGACAAACAAATCAACATTCCTGTTGAACTCAAGTGGGATTATTTGGGGTTAGATTTGGCTATTGATGAGTATGAGGAGAAAGCCATTAGAGATGTTATAGGTAAAGGAAGAGATTTCGAAGTCTCAAGATTCGCACACGCACCTGCAACAGGTACTACAAATGATACCTTAATTAATTACGAATTTTACTTTTATTCTGGAGGGTCTCTTGATGATTCAAGTAATTGGAGAATCGATTATCTAAGTGAGGGATTTACTCCACAAGAAGTATATTATTATGAGAACGTATTCGCTAACTCGTTTTTCAAATTGGATTTTTATGACACACCTGATGAGAAGCAACAAACAAATTATTTGACAATCATATTACCGACACAACAAGGTTTAATTATGGAAACTCAAATGCAGAGGACGTTGGTTAACATTAGAAAGCCACAATTTGTTTTGGATTATGTTGGTGATAAGGAAGGGTTTTTTGTGTATTGGTTGAAGAAACGAAATTTCCTTAACATAAATACATTTTATATGACTGCTAAGTTTTTTAATGCGAAGACGGGTCAGTTTACAAAAATGATGACAGGTAGAGGGGCAAATCCAATAGATCTCACTAACGGGCCTCAAGTCAACTTGAGTAAAAATAACAAGTTTTATTTTGATAATACACAGTTTTTCTATTACACAGTAAGACTTGATTATGAAACACAGACTTACCAAGTGTTTAATACTAGTGGACAAAGGGTGGGGACCAATATCCCCATAAAATGGTATGAGTATGTAAATCCACCACAATAATGTCACAGGATACCTATAGATTTATTGTTTCACCTGAGAATGTTGCAAAGGACTTGTCTGTTGTAAATTATCAAGGAACGCCTGTTGGTGTTTATTCTGCAATGACACAAGTTGTTAGTTCAGGACCTAATGGGACATCATTACTTACTAATTTATCGGTGCCTATACTACTAAGACAAACTGCGGTTGATGTGGGATATTATAGTCCATTTGATGGAGCGGTGTTACAAAAAGATGTTGTAACAAACTTTTTATTCTCATCAACAACAACTAATCCATATGTATGGAATGTTTACAATACTTCGGATGAGTTTCAAAAGTTTTTGGATTTGTCGGTGTATAGAGTGGATTGGGGAGATGGAAGCCCGAAACAAACCATAACAACTTACGCACCCAATTCAATAAGTCATACTTATACAACCGCGACCAAACAATATACTATAACTTTGGAGCAAACTAATCCTTGGGGTATAACGAAGGTATCAAAAACAATCAATGTTCCATTTACCGATGTTGTAGTTTTTAATCCACAGGGGGAAGCATTTTTTGCACCATCCACAGGAAATTGGATTGGGACACCTGTATCTTACGATTACATTTTTTCGGGAGACGCTGTGAACGTAGTTTCGGCTCAGACATCTAATAACTATGTTACAATTCCATTCATGGTTTCAGGAAATACAAAATCTAGAGTTAATGAATTGGCATTGTATGGTAGTCCTAAATTTCAAGTTGGTGTACCTGTAATTAGTTATGGACAAATATGGGGGGCAATATCAGATATAAATCCTGTATTTACTGCCTATACAATTACTGGTGTTCATTACTATGATTACAATGATGGAACCACAATATTCTTCCAAGAATCATCGGGATTAACATCAAATAATTTGACCGCGCAACCTATCACTAAAGATGAGGTTTTACTCAAAGTAATTGACCAAGCTCAAATACAAACCAACGTATTCGTGGAAAGAGGGAAGAATAGTGCTTATGAAAGAGTGATGAGGTTAGGTGAAGTGGATAACTTGGGAGATATGATTAACTATGGATATGGATTTTTCAACGTAGTTAATAAAGAAAGAATTAATTGAAAAAAGGAAATAAAGTATTTATAAATTAAATAAGAGAATATGGCAATCGGCTCATACGGTACAATAAGACCTTCAGATGTTTCACCAGCGGATGTTGATATCATTATGAATTACACACCCACAAGGGATGTGACAGACCAATTTGTCCTAACAAAGTTGGATGCACAAACAATATTAAGACCTTACTTCGCAAACTCCGAAACAGGGGGGAATGCTGGGGTTGAAGTTTTAGGAGGACTTTATAATTTAACATTACCCGCAAATCAGTTCAACGCGTTGGGGATTTACACTTTATATATTAGACCTGCAGAGATTAGAACGGTAATTAGTGATTGTGGTGTATTAAGTGCATTACCGAACGTGAAGGGTATTATAATTGACATTTCTGATGTACCAACACAATATCAAAACAAATTTGTTCCACAAGGATTGGTTGGATTCAGAGTTGAATATCTAAATGCTGATGGGTCAAAAATTCCTAATTTCTTCAGAGTTGTAACATCAAGTTTTTTCTGTGAACCTGTTGTGACAAATGAAGTTAATACAACGCAAAAGGCAATTAGATATAGATATGTTGAAGGAAACTCAAATTTGATATTCCTAACTCTTTCACCATCTTCATCGCCAACAAACAAACCAAACGCAACTCCGTACATCGGACAGCCTGACCAAGATATTATTATTTCTAATACCTTCTTCAATCCAGTATCTATTGAGATTGAAATGGTTGAGTACGATATTTCTTCTCTTGCTATTGCTCTATATGGTAATCAAACCAAGTCTATTGATGATGGTATCTACACTATCTACGACTCTAACGATAACATATACAGACAATACAACCTATACGAAATTAGAGACCAATTTAATGCTCTTCTTTATGAGGTTAGACAAAGTAGAGGTAATAATATCGATTTCAGTAAAAACTTTACAAATATAACTAGTTAATGGCTACGACTCAAAGGACTACCAAATTTTTTTACCCACCACGGCCAGGTAGTGGTGCTGCAACCTTCTCTGACAATATTGTAGGATTACAAACAGTTGAAGGAGGAGGACTTACGCAAGGTAACTTTGAGTTCACAACTTCGGTTACAGAAAGAGTAACTAGAGATTTTAATGTTGGGGCATTCTCTGAACCGATAAGTTTGGAGGGATTGAACATTAGTGATTTAACTGAGAGTAGACGAATAATGGCGACACAGTTCAGAGTATATCCGAACTATGATGTGTCACAGGTTCTGAACTTCTCAATGTATGGGTCATTAAGTAAGCGATTTCAAGTCTCAATTACCGAAATTATTCATAGATTTCCAGCATCTTTAGATATACAATTCAATAATGAGGATTTCGTTACCGGTGCGACAGCGACTAATATAGTTTACGATTCAACATTAAATGAAACTACATTTAGAATAAACACTAGCAGAATCAATAACCCATTTGATATTGATTATTCATTAAGTGCTGCGACAAACTTATCAGTAAGGGAGATTACGGTTTCTCCATATAGAAATTTATATAATACATACTTAGATTATTGTATTGCGATTAATGATAATATATTTAATGTAATTTCATTCACTCCATCACAAACATTATCAACAGGATTTATTGAATTTATTGTGTCAGGTGCACCATTTGGTACAACTGCGACTACAACTAATGAGGGATTTCAAGTAAGACCAAATGATTTTGTTGTTGACAGAATATTTGCAGAAGATTTCGATGAGGTACAAAAATTTCTATTGAACAGACTTATCAGACCTGAATATACTGCAATATTTCAAGTTCCACAACAGAATGAGGCGGGACAATTTTTTACAGATTATCAACAAGTTACATGGCCTAAAGAAGGAACTTGGAATTTAGATATTAAATCATTTTTATTTGAAAACTATTTAACCCAACTTGAAGCGATTGCGATTAATTTGGATTCATTCAAAACCAATTTGATTTCAAGATTTTTGGTTTCGGATTCCCTTAAAGAATTCGATACACTTGGACGTAAGGTTGAGAAGATATTTCAAATTTACGGAAGAAGTTTTGACCAAATCAAACAGTTCATAGATGCATTAGCTTATATGAATTCAGTTAGTTACAATCCTTCAAATGATATACCATCACAACTTTTAGTTAACTTGGCACAAACACTTGGATGGAGTTCAAACTTTTCACCAATAACAAATGAAAACTTTCTAAGTTCGGTGTTCGGAAATACTTCGACTCCAACATATCCTGGATACGCTAGAGCCTTAACACCAACTGAATTAAACTACGCGTTTTATCGTAATTTAATTTTGAATGCATCTTATTTGTTCAAATCAAAAGGGACAAGAAGGTCTGTTGAATTCATGTTAAGATTAATCGGAGCACCTGATTCATTGATAGAGTTTAATGAACACATTTATTTGGCGGACCAAAAAATAAATATGGACCAATTTGGTGTTCAATGGGCGGCAATTTCAGGAGGAACATATGTTGAGAGTACTCCAGGTTTTATTCCTGGATCGACGTATAAAATAAAAGGTCAGACTTTTAGTGCGTTTACTTCCACAAACACATATCAAGATGTAACAACAAGATTGGATGATTATCCTGTAGATTTGGAAGGATTTCCAAAGGCACCTGTTAATACTGAGAGTTATTTCTTTCAGTTAGGAGCTGGATGGTATGAATCAACTCCATCACATAGAAGTCCTGATGAAGTCACTATCACAGGTCAGGTATTTACGGGACAAAATTTCAATATTCAAACACAATTAACGCCATTTAGTTATGGGCAACTTTATCTAAATAGATTCAGAGACTTCCCATATATGACGGAAGGGTTCAAACTTAGAAAAGTGGTTGATAACAATAAGTCTTGGTTAGAGGAAGATGATAGAATTAGAGTTTCAACAAGTGCAGATTACAATGCATATTATTTTGTTGATGATGAAAAGTTAGTTTTGAATGTTAAAAACGTTGACCTTTTCTTAAATCCAGCGCAAGGTTTAGTATATGATGTTTGGACTCAATCAAGAAGATATGACTATCCGATTCCTGAATCAGGACTAACAGTTGGATATCCTGTACCTGGCGGAGTTGATTCTACATTTATAAACCCAGAACCAAAAAAGAAAACGTTTTTTGAATTCTCTCAAACTTTTTGGGAGAACATGATTAATGTTAGAAACCGTCAATATATCACGGATGGTAAAACAGGAGGATATCCTACCTTACAATCAATCTTTTGGAAGTATATTGAATCTGAAAGTACTGTTGGGTTACCTAATAACAAATATACCTATCAAAAATTAATTGATTATGTAAATGGTATTGGCCCTTTTTGGATGAAGTTAGTGGAACAAATGATTCCTGCGACAACAATATGGAATACGGGAGTTAGAATGGAAAATTCAATATTTCAAAGACAGAAGTTTGTTTATAGAAGACAAAGAGGATGTCAATTTATTCCTGTTCCTGTCGACCCTTGTTTCATCATATCTAGTATTTTTGATTATACATGCACAACTGAATATACTGACTTTAACATATTCCCTTGGTTGAATGGTGATGTGGATGTAAGTAATTTCAGTAGTATATTATCTAATAGGGTTAACAATATGTTGACACAGAGTGGACTGACATTAAATGATTGTATCCAAAATTCAGTTGAAAGTAATTGGTATGTTGACTTAAGAATCGGTGGTGATATAATAATCAAAGAATTATATTATGTTGGGTATGGACTAACGGATGTACCAACGAATACAATGTGGAGAAATGCTTTAATACAATATCTTCCACAACTATATGACTATGGATTTACATATTTCTTAAATGGTAATTTGTTAACAATTACAAGTCTAACTTGTACGGAGAGAAATATTAACGAGACACTTTCCTTGAATTCGGGGATAAATATAAGTATAAATTGTACTATTAACTAATGGCGGTATTAAATTATAACATAACAGTAACAGGTGATTGCTCCAATAATAATTCGGGAGCTTTTAATCTTTTTGTTAGTGCAGGAACACCTCCATATACCGTAGAGTTTATCAGTCCGTCTTATGCGTCTCAAACTATAGTAGCACAACCTGCCTCTTTAGTTGGTTTAGCAAGTAATGTTTATCAATTAAGAGTTAATGACAGTACTTTACCTGTTAATAGTGAATTTTTAATAAACATTCCGATTTCAAGTGGAGTTTGCGGGTCTATAGTTGCGGTACAAAATACTACTTGTGGAGATAACAATGGGTCGGTTACTGGTACATCAACTTCATTATATTCATCAACCAATTATTCGTTGTATGATGTAAATAACAACTATCTTACTTCAGCAACTACAAATACAGATACGGTTGTTTTTGGTGAACTAAGTGCTGGAACATATTATTTGGAAGTAACTGACCTTGGAGGGTGTACGGCATTTACTCAGACATTTATAGTTCAAGAATCGGAACCTTTGGATTTTGGTTTATATGTGGTACCAAATTCAAGTTGTGGAGGAACACCGATAGGGAAAATTTTTGTAACTGGTCAAACGGGTCTGTCTCCTTATACTTATCTTTGGAGTAATGGGTTGACGGGTAGTACAATTACAGGGTTAACTGCGGGTTCATATTCTGTTGAAGTTAAAGACGCATATGGATGTACTTTATCAAAATCTGCAACAATAACTAATGTTAGTCCAGTTGGACTTGGGTTATTTACCTCAACACCTCCAACTTGTCTTCAATCGAATGGAGTTATTAACATGACCATCACTGGTGGTACTGAGCCTTTTTATTATTCGGCATCTACAGGTGATGTCTTAGTATCATATTCAAGAACGTTTTCAATTTCAGGACTTTCAGCAGGACAATATAATTTCTTAGTGACAGATGCGGGTTTATGTCAGATGACCGCGGGTACCACACTCGAAACACCTGGCGGAATTACAAGTGTTTCAGTTCAAGGACAAAATTCTACTTGTTCAAGTAATAACGGTTCGATTACTATAAATGTTGTTGGGGGAACTGTGCCATACACGTATACTTTGATTAGCCCAACGGGTAATCAGTTGAATATAAGTAATTCTCAGGGTACTCAAATTTTTAGAAATCTAAGTGGAGGAACATATACTGTAGGTGTATCCGATAATAGTGGTTGTTCTTATTTACAGGAAGTAACTTTAGTCGCTCAAAACAAATTTACAATTTCAACACAAGTTGCAGGGACAAGTTGTAATCAAAATAATGGTTCGGTTACAATTCTAACAACAACGGGAGGAACTTTGCCTTTGGATTATTCTGTTGATGGAATACAGAACGTAATTGATACAAACTTAACTGCGGTAACGTTTAATAACTTATCATCAGGAACTCATGTTGTTACTGTCACTGATGCGGATGGATGTGTACAAACAAGAAATATATTAGTCCCGAGTAGTCAACCCTTAAACTATTCTTTATATAGTACTTCTTGTGGTAGTGGGTCAAGTGGAAAGATTACTGCATTTATTACTTCAGGTGAGCCTCCGTTTAGCTTTAATTGGTCGGACAATGTACCAAATGAACCACAACAAATCCAAGTTAGTGGATTGACTGCGGGTACCTATTCTTTGACCGTGGTAGATGCAAATGGTTGTTCATTAACAAGAAATACAACTATAAATTGTAACACCAATTCGGTCTCCTATCAGACTTATGTTATGGGAGCTGAAGTATTCAACATTCAATCTCCAACCAAATTTGGATTACTACAAATGTTAAATGAAGGATTTTTTGATTTAACCTCAGGAAATACAAGTTGTGATTTAATAAGTGCGACGTTTACGGCCAAAGTTTCTGTGAATCCATCAGGGATAGTTGCATCACAAAATTTCTTTACATCAACTTCATTAGTCCAAGTTCCAACAGATAATCAATGGTATGACACAATTCGTACTTTATTATTAGGAATACCTGGCGTTGGGAATGTTATAATCGACCAACTAAATAATCAAATAACTATCGAAACAAGTAGAAATAATACTTCTTTGGAAGGAGAGGAAATTGTAATCGATTTAGTAATTGGATATAATATAATTTGTTTATCATGACACAGATAAGAATTACAGAAATTTCAGGTGGTACTTTTCCGGTTACTGTATATATTTCGGATATATATGGAAATAATCAAACATTAATAGGTACAATTTCTTCAGGACCCGTTCCACCTGTTGTGGAGTACAACACGGTCATACCATCTATTTTTTCAACTGCACCTGAAATTATGCTTCGATTAGTTGATGGTAATAATTGTGAAGTAATTAAAATATTAACTTGTACCTTTGGTTGTGCGTTCCAAATCACCATAGAATTAGCGTCTTGCGTTGTTAATATGGAGATAATTTTAGAGTAATTTTTTTATCAAAAAAACAATCATAATTCATTTTTACAAAGTTTAGAAATCAAATAGAAGTCTCGTGGTATTTATTTAATAAAACCATTGAATGACTACTTATTCTATTTTAGTTACGAATATTGCACCAGGTTGCGATAATCAAATTGAACAGCAAATTTCAGTAACTGGATGTACAACGTATATTGTTAGATTAACGGCTAATTCTAACGCCTTAGGACCATTTAATGTTTTTGTTGATAATGACATTTATTACTCGGCAGTAACAAGAAATGACATGCTTGATGGAGTGGTGGTCAACATACAATGCACTACTCCAACACCAACACAAACTCCAACTGTTACACCGACTCCGTCAATTACTCCTACTCATACCGTAACGCCAACAATAACACCTACTAATACAGAAACTCCAACTCAAACTCCTACAAATACTCCAACACTAACAAATACTCCAACACCAAGTAGTACACCTCTAATCTTTGAGGTTCAAATTATTACTCAGGACGGAATAGATATTATAACACAAGATGGAAATCCATTAATAGTACAAGAAGAAATTCCGCCATCATAAAATTGTTATTAAAAAAATTAAATAAAAAAACAAAAAATATATTTATAGTTTATGTCAAACACTAGAATAACTGATTTACCTATAGTTCTATCGGCAGCTCCAGACGATAGGATATATATAGTTACGGACTATACTGGAGGTACCTCGGGGACCTCGGGTCAAATAGCTTTTTCGTCCTTTACGGCTAGCATAACAGGAGGTACCTCAGGCACCTCTGGTATCAATGGAACTTCAGGAACTAGTGGTACCTCAGGTACAAACGGTTCTTCGGGAACTAGTGGTACCTCAGGTACAAACGGTTCTTCGGGAACTAGCGGTTCTTCAGGTACAGACGGTACATCAGGGACTAATGGTACATCAGGTACAGATGGTTCTTCAGGTACAGACGGTACATCAGGTACTAGTGGAACCTCAGGTTCTTCGGGATCTAGTGGAACATCGGGAACTAGCGGAACATCAGGAACTAATGGCACATCAGGGACTAATGGTACATCAGGTACAGACGGTACATCAGGTACTAGTGGAACATCAGGAACTAGTGGTACATCTGGATCGAGTGGTACATCTGGATCGAGTGGTACATCAGGAACTGACGGAACTAGTGGATTAGAAGGAAACCTTGCGGCATGGAGATTCACAGGGAATACTGATACTTCTATCAATCCTGGACTAACTTATTTTTCATTAGACAGTGGAGATGACTTCGGTGCTACTACTACATCTATTGCAATAAATGATACTGCTTATAGTCCTCAAGTATCTTTTGGAACAATACTTAATGGATTAACGATTGGAACAATATTAAAAATTGTTAAAGTTGACGATCCAACATTTTTCAAACTTTTACGAATTACGGGTGTTACACCTTTAGTAGGTAGTTTCGAAGATTTTAGTGTTCAACAGGTAGCATCAGGAGGGTCAGGGTTTATTGCTGACAATTCTGAGTTTATCGTGATAGTTATTGGACAATCAGGAACAAGTGGTACATCTGGTTCAAGTGGTACATCAGGAACTAGTGGTACATCTGGTACCTCAGGAACATCAGGTACTAGTGGTACTTCAGGTACTAGTGGTACTTCGGGAACAAGTGGAACTTCAGGTACTAGTGGTACATCAGGTACTAGTGGTACATCAGGAACTAGTGGTACATCAGGAACTAGTGGTACATCAGGAACTAGTGGTACATCAGGTACTAGCGGAACATCTGGAACATCAGGTACATCAGGAACTAGTGGTACATCAGGTACATCAGGAACTAGTGGTACATCAGGTACTAGTGGTACTTCAGGTACTAGTGGTACTTCAGGAACTAGTGGAACATCAGGA
>Ga0214168_1000446_pt1 | contig 16810 bp, 16 predicted proteins | sample LakMenepilimnion_FD_153002 | JGI IMG/M metagenome (GOLD analysis project Ga0214168, IMG submission 153002) | Freshwater microbial communities from Lake Mendota, WI - Practice 29OCT2010 epilimnion v4 | ecosystem: Environmental > Aquatic > Freshwater > Lake > Epilimnion/Euphotic zone | place: Lake...
GCTAAAGATTGAATTAAACCGAAAGGACCAACGCGGTTAGGACCAAGGCGTTGTTGCATACGAGCTACTAGGCGACGCTCGCCCCATACCGACATCAGGGTTAGCAATACGCATAAAGCGAAGACCAGTAAGGCTTTTACGGCGATTAGCCAGCCTGGATCATTTGCGATTAATTGAGCATTTGTCATGCTTTCACCACCGTTACTACTGAGTTATGCGCGACTCCCAGATTGGCAAGCAGTTGCGAACCGGCAGAATTTCGCGGCGCCCAAACTGCATCGTCATGAATATTCTCAATTAGCGCTGGCAGCATTACCCAACCATTGCTATTTGAAATCTTAAGCAGCTGACCATCGACAACACCAAGTGCAGCTGCACGCTTTGGTGAAATCACAGCAACAGTACGACGAGCTGTGCCCGCAAGATTTTCTTCACCCTTTTGTAGAGTTCCTAAATCAAGTAAGCGACGCCAAGAAGTAAGGACAGCCTCGTCACCTGATACTGAATGCGCACTTGCCGCTGAAACGCTAGGTGTTGCGACTGATGCTCCATCCCAGTTTCCGATGGCTGAAATTTCTTTTGCGGCATTAGCAACTGTGCCCAGTGAAATGGAATGACCCATCTCATCAGCGATCATTGAAAGAATTCTTAAGTCACTGCGGTTTAGCGATTCAACGGCAGTCTCGAATTCACGAGCGCGGCCTTCCCAGTTCAGGAATGAACCACTCTTTTCAGTAATCGCAGCCACCGGCAGAATTACATCGGCGTACTTAGTTACTTCGCTGTTAGCGATCTCTAAAGAAACTACAAAAGCCTTCTTTAGAGCAGCAACTGTTGCATCTGGATTTGGTCCATCGACTGGATCAACGCCGCCAACTAATAGCGCTTTAATTTTTTCGTTGTTTACATCAGTGATGATCTGATCAGCGCTGCGGCCAATCTCACTTGGTAGAGAATCAACGTTCCAGAGAGATGCAATATCAACTCGAGCTGCTGCATCAGAAACTGGGCGACCACCAGGCAACAAATTGCCAATGGCACCTGCTGCTAGCGCGCCGCGCTCGCCTGCGCGACGTGGAATCCAAGCCAACTTTGCACCAGTGCGATCGGCCAAGGCTGCAGTGGCGCTTAATAAACCAGCACTTTCAGCTGCTCGCTCGCCTACCAAAATAACTGATTTAGCAGTTAGTTCTTGAGTTGCAACTGCAGCGGCTTCTTGGCCAGGCTGTACACAAATGAAGTTAGCACTTAGTTTCTCAACCGCGATTGATTCTTTGCTGCCGATTGAAGTCACCTTCAGGGCGCGCTTCTTGAATTGCTTATTAATGCGCAAGAAAACAATTGGGGATTCTTCTTCGGGTTCGAAACCAACTAGAAGAACTTGATCAGCCTTATCGATGTCGCGATAAGTTGTTGCGTTATTAACAACGCGGGCTGCTAAGAATTCGCGTTCTTCGTCAGAGGAAATACGAGAACGGAAATCAATGTCATTTGTGCCAAGAGCTACGCGAGCAAACTTGCTGTAACCGTAAGCATCTTCATAAGTTGCTCGGCCACCAACTAGAACGGCTGCACCACGACTTAATCCGGCAGCTGCTGCCGAAATAGCTTCTGGCCATGAGGCGGTAACTAGTTCGCCTTTTTCATTGCGAATCTGTGGCGCAGTTAAACGATCAGTTGCGGTTACATATTTAAATGCCCAGCGACCCTTATCGCAGTTCCACTCTTCGTTAACTTCAGCATCATCGCCAGCTAAACGACGTAGCGTCTTGCCGCGACGAACATCGGTACGAAGATCGCAACCTGAAGCGCAATGTTCACAAGCCGAAGTCGTAGAAACTAAATCAAATGGACGAGCGCGGAAACGGTATGAAGTTCCGGTTAGCGCGCCTACTGGGCAAATCTGAACTGTGTTGCCTGAGAAATATGATTTGAATGGATCTTCTTCGTAAATTCCGACTTGTTGTAGAGCACCACGTTCATTCAAAGTAATAAATGGGTCGCTAGCAATTTGATCTGAGAAGCGAGTACAGCGAGCACATAGAACACAGCGTTCGCGATCTAGTAATACTGAAGATGAAATTGCCACTGGCTTTTCAAAAGTGCGCTTTACGCCATCTAGGCGCATTTCGGGATTTCCATTAGTCATTGCTTGGTTTTGCAATGGGCACTCGCCACCCTTATCGCAGACTGGGCAATCAAGCGGGTGGTTAGCTAGCAATAGCTCCATCACGCCTTTTTGCGCTTTATCTGCAACTGGAGAAGTTAATTGAGTTTTAACAATCATGCCTGGCTCAACTGGAATTGTGCAGGAAGCTTGTGGTTTTGGAAATGCGCGACCATTAATTTCGATATCTACTAAACACTGGCGGCAAGCACCTACTGGATCTAGTAGCGGGTGATCGCAGAAACGTGGAATCTGAATTCCTAGTTTTTCAGCAGCGCGAATTACTAAGGTGCCTTTGGGAACAGTTACTTCAAAGCCATCGATTACTAGCGTGATTTGTTCAACGATCACATCGGTATCTGGAGTCACTATGCATCAGCTCCTTCAAATAGCGTGCTGGCAATTGGATCAAATGGGCAAGCGCCATTTGTAACGTGTGCGATGTATTCATCGCGGAAATACTTAATCGAAGAAGTAATTGGGCTAGTTGCGCCATCGCCAAGTGCGCAGAAAGAACGGCCCATGATGTTGTCGCAAAGATCTAACAACTTCGCTAGATCTGCCTCAGAGCCTTTACCGTCTTCTAGATCGCGCAGAATCTGTACCAACCACCAAGTGCCTTCGCGACATGGTGTGCACTTTCCGCAGGACTCGTGCTTGTAGAATTCGGTCCAACGCAATACCGCGCGAACTACACAAGTTGTTTCATCGAAAATTTGAAGTGCTTTAGTGCCAAGCATTGAACCCGCACCTGCTACACCTTCGTAATCAAGTGGCACATCTAAATGCTCATCAGTAAACAATGGAGTTGATGATCCACCAGGAGTCCAGAACTTTAGTTTGTGGCCTTTGCGCATTCCGCCAGATAGTTCGAGAATTTCACGCAACGTGATTCCAAGTGGTGCTTCAAATTGTCCAGGGTTTACAACGTGTCCTGAAAGGGAGTAAAGCGTGGTTCCTTTGCTCTTTTCGGTTCCCATTGATTGATACCACTCTGCGCCATTAGCAACAATCGCCGGAACCGAAGCAATCGATTCGACGTTATTTACAACAGTTGGGCGAGCGTATAAACCAGCAATAGCTGGGAACGGTGGGCGCAAACGTGGTTGGCCACGGAAACCTTCAAGTGAATCAAGGAGTGCAGTTTCTTCGCCGCAAATATATGCGCCAGCGCCAACGTGTAGAACTAGTTCGACGCCGTTGCCTAAGTAGCCAGCTGCATAAGCATCTTCAATTGCTTGGTTCATTCGGCGAACTACGTGAGTTACTTCGCCGCGAATGTAAATGAATGCATGCTTTGCACGAATTGCGTGTGCGGCAATTATGCAACCTTCAATTAGTACGTGTGGGTTAGCCATCAATAGCGGCGTATCTTTACAAGTACCTGGTTCTGATTCGTCGGCATTTACAACTAGGTAATGATCTTTGTTATCGCCTTGTGGAATAAAGCCCCACTTCATGCCGGTAGGAAAACCTGCACCACCGCGACCACGTAAACCAGAATCTTTAATAAGTTGAATAACTGCATCGGGATCCATAGCAAGCGCTTTTGCTGATGCGGTGTAACCACCGTGACGCTTATAAGCGGCAATCGTAAATGAATCTTTTTCATCCCAATGCGCTGAAAGTACTGGTGCAAGTTTTGTCATTACTTACCTTCCTTGCTTAGCTTTAAGCCGAGCAGAGTTGGCTCACCAGCTTGAACACCTTCATTTGCTAAACCATCATTAACGCCAGCTAGAACTGCAGAAGCTTCTTTCCAAGTTACCAATTTATTTGGACCACGAGTTGGTGGTTTTGGATTACCGCTACGCATTGAATCGACTAAATCTTTAGCAGATTGCACAGTCTGGTTGTCGTAGAACTCCCAGTTAGCCATAACTACAGGTGCGTAATCGCAAGCTGCATTACATTCGATGTGCTCAAGAGAAACTTTGCCATCAGCTGTTACGCCATCATTTTCAACGCCCAAGTGCTCTTTCAAACCAGCGAAAATAGCGTCTCCGCCCATCACTGCGCACAACGTGTTGGTGCAAACACCTACGTGATACTCGCCTACTGGTTGGTTCTTGTACTGAGTGTAGAAAGTTGAAACTGCTGTAACTTCAGCATTTTCTAGCTCTAACAGCTCTGAAATTATCTCGATGCCTTCATTGTTGATATAGCCAGTAATTGATTGGCTGTAGTGCAACAACGGCATGATTGCAGAACGCTTACGTGGGTAGCGAGCAATAATGGCTTCCATTACTGCTAGTTGGTCATCGGTATATGCCATTAGCGATCAACTCCGCCCATAACAGGATCAATCGATGCAACTGCGCCGATGATGTCGGCAACCATGCTGCCTTCGCACATTGCAGAAGTTGATTGCAAATTATTAAATGAAGGTTCGCGGAAGTGAACTCGGTATGGACGAGTGCCACCATCTGAAACTAAGTGAACGCCTAGTTCGCCACGTGGTGATTCAACTGCTGTGTAAACCTGACCAGATGGAACGCGGAAACCTTCGGTAACTAATTTAAAGTGGTGGATCAAAGCTTCCATTGATTCGCCCATAATTTCGCGAATGTGATCAAGTGAGTTACCCATTCCATCATTACCAACTGCAAGTTGTGATGGCCAAGCGATCTTCTTATCTTCAACCATTACTGGTTGACCTTCAGATTTATCTAACTTGTCGCAAGCTTGTTCAATGATGCGAAGTGATTGCTCGAGTTCGGCAATACGAATCAAAAAGCGCCCGTAAACATCGCAAGTATCAGCAGTTACAACATCGAAGTCGTATTGCTCGTAACCGCAATATGGCTGCATCTTGCGTAGATCCCAAGGCAAACCGGTTGAACGAAGAACTGGGCCAGTAATACCAAGCGTTGTCGCACCAGCTAGATCGAGGTAACCAATACCTTCGGTGCGCTTCATCCAGATTGAGTTACCAACTAGAAGTTTTTCATTATCTTTAAAGTTCTTGCGAAGTTCGGCAACTGTCTCGCGGATCTTGGCTACGGCACCCTTTGGTAGATCTTGGGCAACGCCACCTGGGCGGACATAGGCCATATTCATGCGTAAACCTGAGACTAATTCGAAGATATCTAGCACTCGTTCGCGCTCACGGAAGCAGAAAATCATCGGTGAAAGTGCGCCTAGTTCAAGTGCTCCAGTGCCTAGTGCAACCATGTGAGAAGAGATGCGGTTGAACTCCATCATCATCACGCGAATCTGATTTGCGCGCTCTGGTGCTTCGATGCCCAGGAGTTTTTCAACGCCCAAGCAGTAAGCAGTTTCATTGAAAATTGGTGACAAGTAATCCATGCGAGTTACGAAAGTAACGCCTTGAGTCCAGCTGCGATATTCGGTGTTCTTTTCAATACCGGTGTGCAGATAACCAATGCCGCAACGAACTTCGGTAACAGTTTCGCCTTCAAGTTCTAGAACTAAACGAAGTACACCGTGAGTTGATGGGTGCTGAGGACCCATGTTTACGACAACGCGTTCTTCTTTCGCCTGACCAATTTCAGTAACTAGTGAATCCCAGTCGCCACCGGTAACTGAGAAGACAGTTCCTTCGGTAGTTTCGCGAGAGGATGCGTATGGATCTACGTATGTGCTCACTTGTATGACCTACGTTCGTTAGGTGGTGGCGTTGTTGCACCTTTGTACTCAACTGGAATTCCACCGAGTGCATAATCTTTACGCTGTGGGTGACCTTGCCAATCATCTGGCATCAAAATGCGAGTTAGTCCTGGGTGACCATCAAAAATAATTCCGAACATATCGAAAGTTTCGCGTTCGTTCCAGTTATTGCCAGCCCAAACTTCAACGAGTGAAGGAATATGTGGATCAGAGTCAGCAACGCTAACTTCAAGACGAATACGTTGATTGTTTGTCATTGAAAGCAATGGATAAACTGCATGAAGTTCGCGATTGGTATCTTCTGGGTAATGAACGCCGCTGACACCTAGACAGTTTTCAAACTTCAAGCGATCGCGCAAAATCAGTGAGACTTCAACTAATCGTTCGCGTTTGATGTGAAGAGTTAACTCGCCACGATCGACAACTACGCGCTCAATTGCATCAGCAAAATCAGGATATGCCCGCTCTAAATCATCGGCAACTTGATCAAAATACCCACCATATGGGCGTTCTGTTGATCCTGGATTTACTTGGGTGCGAACTAATCCGCCATATCCTGAAGTATCGCCGGTGCCGTGAGTTCCGAAAGAACCGCGCTCGTCATTGCTCATTACGCCAACAACCCCTTCATTTGATGGGTTGGAAGAGCAGCAAGAGCAGCAGCTTCAACGTTTTTGATAACCAATTCGCGGTTTGGACCAAGCTTTTCGACATAAATTTGATCGTGCAATTTAAGGATTGCATCCATCAACATTTCTGGACGTGGTGGGCAACCAGGTAGATAAATATCAACTGGTACTACGTGATCAACACCTTGCACGATTGCATAGTTGTTAAACATTCCGCCGGAAGATGCACAAGCACCCATTGCGATAACCCATTTTGGTGCTGCCATTTGATCATAAATCTGACGAAGAACTGGCGCCATCTTGTTTGAAACGCGACCGGCGACGATCATTAAATCTGCTTGACGTGGCGATGCGCGGAAAACTTCCATTCCGAAACGAGCTAAGTCATAACGGCCAGCACCAGCTGCCATCATTTCAATTGCACAACAAGCCAAACCAAAAGTTGCTGGCCACAGTGAGTTCTTGCGCATGTAACCCGCAAGTTTTTCAACTGAAGTTAATAAAAATCCGCTTGGTAATTTCTCTTCTAGACCCATTTAAATTAATCCCATTCCAATCCACCGCGGCGCCAAACATAGGTAAAAGCAACGAAAACAGTGGCGATGAAGATTCCCATTTCAACTAATCCGAATAGACCGAGTTGATCGAAAGTCACTGCCCATGGATAAAGAAAAACGATTTCAATATCAAAAATAATGAAGAGCATGGCAGTTAAAAAGTACTTAACTGGGAAACGCCCACCTTCGGCAGCTTGTGGTGAAGGTTCGATTCCGCATTCATATGCATCGGCCTTGGCCCGGTTGTAGCGAGCTGGACCTGTGACTAATGAGATGCCGACTGAGAAGATGGCGAATCCGAAGCCAATCGCCCCGATTACCAGAATCGGGATATACGGATTACTTGTTCCAGTCACAGGCGTAATCCTATTCTCGGGTCAGCAATGGTTATGACCGCTACGGCGCTACAGCGCTGTGAACTGCAACAACTCCGCCAGTTAAATTTTGCCAACCCACGTTTTGCCAGCCGGCCTTTGTTATATGTTCGGCTAAACCTGCTTGGTTCGGCCAAGCTCTAATTGATTCAGCTAGATAGACATATGCATCGGGATTAGAAGAAGTTTTGCGGGCGATGAAAGGCAATGCGCGCATCAGATAATTGGTATAAATGGTGCGAAACGGGCGCCAGACTGGAGCGCTGAATTCGCAGATCACGATGCGGCCGCCGCTCTTAGTCACTCGAAGCATCTCGCGCAGGGCGAGGTCGAAATCATTGGTATTTCGCAGGCCAAAAGAGATGGTCACTAGATCAAATTCGCCATCTTTAAAGGGCAGATTCAAGGCATCGGCCTTAGTAAATTGCAGATGCGGGCGGGCTTTGCGGCCAGCGGCCAGCATTCCCTCGGAAAAATCAGCCGGAATCACATCAGCGCCGGCAGCTGCCAGCGGCTCCGACGAAGAACCAGTGCCAGCAGCTAAATCAAGAATCTTCATGCCGGCCTTAGGCGCGATTATGGCGGTGGTTGAACGGCGCCAAGCTTTGGTGCGGCCCAAACTAAGCAGGTCATTTACCAAGTCATAGCGTTTGGCAACGCCGTCGAACATCGCGGCAACTTCATCGGGGTCTTTATTGAGGTTTGCGCGCGACATAGGTGCATTCTCTCTGAAGGTAGGCTCGGCTACAACTTCAAGTGCCAATTATTCGCATTTTTCACTCAATGAAAGGACGCAAAATGATCGCAATCAATACCGTCCGCTTGGGTGAGCATTTGCCGCTTTTAGATTTACTGCCTGCAGCTGCCCCGATCGCTTGGGTGCGCGGAGGCGATGGTTTGGTGGGTTGGGGCGTTCATGCCACCACCACAGTTAGCGGCCCTAATCGATTTAACGATGCGCGCACTTGGTGGCATAACCAAGTTGAGACTTTCTCGGTAGCAGATGCCGTGCATGTAAGTGGCACTGGGCCAGTTTTGTTTACTTCATTTTCATTTTCCGAAACTGAAGAATCAGTTTTAATTATTCCAAAAGTGATTGTCGGACAACGCAATGGAAAATCTTGGTTGACTTGGATCGGCGATGTCGCTCAACCGATTTTGCCGACTGAAAAAACAGTTTCTACTTCCGCAAATTTAACTTGGCAGAACGAACCAATTAGTGAGAGTGACTGGGAAAACCAGGTCACTAAATTAGTTAGGGAAATTCAAAGTGGCAATGTAGACAAAGTAGTTTTAGCCCGAGATCAAAGTGCTAAAGCTGATCAAGAAATTGATGTTCGCAATGTATTGCGAAACTTAGCGAGTGAATATCCCTCAACTTGGAATTTCGCAGTTGCTGGTTTAGTAGGTGCCACACCTGAACTCTTGCTTCGCTTAAGTAAAGGCATGGTTACTTCGCGCGTATTAGCAGGCACGATTAGCAAAACTGGCGATGATGAACGCGACCTAGCGCTCGCTGGTTCCTTAGCGCGCTCTTCAAAAGATCTCGAAGAACATAATTACGCCGTGCGCTCAGTTGCCGATGCACTTGAACCATTTTGCTCATCAACTAACGTGCCTGAATCACCTTTCGTATTGCACTTAACAAATGTCATGCACTTAGCGACCGATGTAACTGGGGCTTTGGTTGAAACAACTAAACAAGTTGATAGCTTTTCATTACTAGAAAAATTGCATCCATCTGCAGCTGTTTGTGGCACACCAACTCAAAAAGCACTCGAGCTAATTAACGCTAATGAAGGTATAAACCGGGGTCGATATGCCGGTCCCGTGGGCTGGATTGATGCTTCAGGCGATGGCGAGTTAGGCATTGCTCTTCGTTGTGGTCAGATTTCTGGGCAAGAAATTCGAATCTTTGCCGGTTGCGGAATTGTTAATGGCTCATTACCAGCAAAAGAGTTAGCTGAAAGTGAAGCAAAATTTGCGCCTATGCGCAGCGCTTTAAATTGATTCTAGATTTGCGACTAAAGCTTTTAATTGTGCCGCATTATTTTCCCGGTTAGGCATCTGACAAACCAAAACTGAAACTCCAGAAATCGGTTTAGCTAGCTCAGTCGTTAAATCAGAAAACGAAGAAATTGTTTTTGCTGTTATACCTAGACCGGCTGCCACTTTTTCTAAATCTAAACCGTGTGGTGTTCCGAATACAGTTTCAAATCCGGCAACTCCAGCTTGTGGCAGAGTTGAAAAGATGCCGCCGCCATCATTATTAATTGCAATGATCCGTAAGTTAGCAGCAGTATTTCCAACTAACCCGGGTAGGTCATGCAAGAAAGCTAAATCACCAATGATTGCAGTGGCACTCTGACGAGCAGTTGCTATTCCAAGTGCTGTTGAAATGTTGCCATCGATGCCAGCCAAGCCGCGATTGGCAAAAGTTTCAATGCCTGTACGAGCAGTAGCAAAACTTTCGATATCGCGAATGGGACGAGAAGAAGCGATAAATACAGCGCCTGATAATTGCTTTGCTAACTCACGAGCCAAAGCACTTTCTGACCAATTTGAAATCTCGGAAACTAACTTAGATGTACGTTGGCTTAGCTTCTGCCATTGTTCATGCCATTCCAAATCAGCGGGTTTAGAAACCACTTGAGGTGCTGCGATAAAACGCTGATCAGCAACACGATATGTATCTACCGTTGCCATGCGCGGATCAATCACAATCTGCGATTTAGCAGAGGCAATCAGGGCATTTATTGAACGTGAAAGCGTCGTGCGACCAATGATTACAACGGTTTCGGGGCTTAAGTTCTTGCGAATTGAAGGCGAAGCTAAGAATAGTGCGGCATGTGCAATTGCATCAGGAAAGGAAAGTGGATCTTCGGCAATAACTGGCCAATTGAGGTCAGCGGCAATCTGAGAAACTTCGGCAACTGTTAATCCGCCACGATCATGCCCGACTACAAGCACGCCTCTATTGGTATTTACTTTTAGCGTTCCGGCAGATTTACCAGCCGGCTTTGCTCTAGCTGCAACCTTGATCTCGCTTAGCCAATCGCTTTGATCATCTGGCAGTAATGGTTCTTCAAATTGCAGATTTAAATGCACGGGACCGCGGTGCAATGAGTCAAGGGGTAGATCAAGTGGGAATACTCCCCCAGAAACATCAGCGAAATACCGAACTGCTGCACCGAAGATGCGCGCTTGCTCAGTTGTTTGATTAGCACCAGTGCGTCGCAAAATAGCGGGGCGATCTGCCGTGAGAACTAGTAACGGCACATTGCTGTGGTGTGCTTCCAAAACGGCAGGGTGATAATTCGCAACTGCAGTGCCACTAGTGCAGACAATCGGAACTGGTCGACCACTTGCTTTAGCTAGCCCTAACGCGAAATAAGCAGCTGATCGTTCATCAATTCGAATATGTAACTTTAGAAACCCTTTTTCAGAAGCAGCAAACATAGCCAACGAAATTGGTGCGTTGCGTGAGCCTGGTGAAATAACTACATCAGTAATGCCTGCTTCAATTAATTGGCGAACAACTACGCGGGCAAGAGAAGTGGAAGAATTCACCATTTCCAGCCTCTCGCTTGAATTTCACTTTCGGCACCGGCATAGAAAGCGCGCTTGGTGCGCTCTTTCCACCATGTTAACCGTTCGACTGGAACAGCATACTTTGCTAACAAATCGGCGTCTGGTGAAAGTGCGTTAACTTCAAGCTGACCATTTGATAGCGGTAATTCGGCGATATCAGCTCTTAATAGCTGGCCGGTGGCTAAGCCGCATGCGTAATCAAGTGATGGCAATGAGGCGGCAAGTTGTAAGCCATAGCTAATTCCGACTGCGCTATCTAGCGCACTTGATACCACTACTGGCAATTTGTGGTGAGCAGCGATTTCGCGAGCTCGGGTAATTCCACCAAGCGGCGCAGCTTTTAACATCAATACATCAACGGCGTCTTGTAGATCAATCGCAAAGGGGTCTGCTGCTTTTCTAATTACTTCATCACCAGTGATCTTGATGTCAACAACTAATTTTTCTTTCAAGCGACGAAGTTCATCAAGTGATGCACAAGGTTGTTCCACATATTCCAGTGGCCCAACTTCTTCGTAAATTGCGTAGAGACTGACTAGGGCTTGATCAACTTTCCAGCCACCATTTACATCTAGCCGTAGTTTGGCTTTCGGTAGAAGCGCGCGAACTCGAGCAACTCGCCCAATATCTTCAGCCAGATTCTCGCCAACTTTAATTTTTACTGTGTCACATCCGGCAAAAGATTGCAGTAGTTCTTCAATCTCTTTGGCGCTATTTAGTGCAGGCAGAGTTGCATTGACTTTCACAAAACCGCGATATGCCATTGGGGCTGGGTTCGTTGCTGCATCTATCGCGCTTAACAACCAAGTTGAACTTTCGCGATCGTCATATTCAAGAAACGGTGCGAATTCGCCCCAACCGGCAGGGCCTTTAAATAGTGCGACTTCGCGAACGGTGATGCCGCGAAACTTACTCTTTAGGGGCAGCGCAACTACCTGCATAGAAGCAAGTAATTGATCAATCATTTAGGTTTATTACGGACGCTTAGGAAATTTGCCAAAATCAGGAGCGCGCTTTTCTTTATAAGCATCGCGACCTTCTTGACCTTCTTGGGTCATATAGAACAACAGAGTGGCATCGCCGGCAAGTTGTTGCACGCCAGCCAAGCCATCATCGGCAGCATTCATACTTGCCTTAAGTAAACGAAGTGCCATCGGTGAATTGCGCAGCATTTCGCGACACCACGAAACAGTTTCGGCTTCTAGCTCTGCAAGTGGCACAACCGTGTTGATCAAGCCCATCGACAACGCTTCTTGCGCATCGTATTGACGAGTCATGAACCAAATTTCGCGCGCTTTCTTCTGGCCCACACTTGCTGCCAACAAACCAGATCCGTAACCACCATCGAATGAACCAACCATTGGGCCGGTCTGACCAAAGAGTGCGTTATCGGCGGCAATTGTTAAATCGCAGACTACGTGCAACACATGTCCACCACCGATTACCCAGCCAGCAACCATGGCAACAACTGGTTTAGGGGTGCGACGAATTTGTACTTGTAGATCTAAAACATTTAGACGACCGATGCCTTGCTTTGCGAGATCATCATCACCTAGATAGCCATCATCGCCGCGAACATTTATATCGCCGCCAGAACAAAATGCTTGGGTACCTTCGCCGGTAAAAATAATTACGCCAACTTCAGTGTTATCGCGCGCTAGATCAAAAGCGCTCTTTAGTTCAGCCAAAGTTTGTGGGCGAAATGCATTATGAACTTCTGGCCGATTGATTGTGATTTTTGCAATGCCATCGCCAACTTCGTACTTAATGTCTTTGAAGTTCTCGCCACCTGGAGCGGTTTTCCACTTCGGAATCTCGCGACTTCCAAAATCTCGCTTAATTGGCTTGCTCATTTTTCCTCCAGGAAGTGAAAGCTTGGTCTAGGAGCGATAGCCTACGGGCGATATGGACACCAAGTCACAACGAAAAGTGAGCCCAATAGACGGGGCGTGGTCAACCACACAGATTATGGCCAGCCTTGCCAAAGCCTTGGTTTCAGATGGCCCGGCTCTTGGCTTTGGCGCCGTAACCAGTACGCAAGTTGAGGCGAAGACGGCCGTTGTAGTTACCTCAACCGGAAGTACCGGCGCAAATAAAGAGCTCATGTTAAGCGCCGGGGCACTTCTAGCTTCAGCAAAATCCTCTAACAAATTTCTCGCTGCAAGTTTTGGCGAGACTTGGTCACTGCTTTTACCGCTGACACATATTGCAGCAGTAAATGTCTTAGTCCGAAGTTTAGAACTTGGTACTATCCCGGTGAATTTAACTGACTACCAAGGTGAATATCCCAAAGTTAAATACACCGCAATTGTGCCTACTCAACTTTTCAACGCCCTTAATGGTGACGATCGATTACTAAGACACTTACAAAGCGTTAAAGCGGTGCTAGTTGGTGGCGCAGCCTTAACTTCTGAATTACAAGAACAAGCAACCAATGCCGGAATTAAAGTTGTGACAACTTATGGCATGTCAGAAACATCTGGTGGTTGTGTTTATAACGGTACTCCGCTCGAAGGGGTTCAGATAGCAATCTCAGATTCTGGGTTTATTAAAGTTTCGGGCCCAGTCCTGGCTACCAATCTAAATTTAGATTCGCAGAATTGGTTCGTGACGAGTGATTTAGGTGAACTTGTTGATGGCCAACTAAAAGTTCTGGGTCGCGGCGATGATGTGATTATTTCAGGTGGCGAAAACATTTCACTTATTGAAATCGAAAGCGCTATCTCGGCGAGCTTTAGTCACTTTGAGTTTGCGGCTTTCGCAGTTTCGAGCGAAAAGTGGGGCCAAGAACTGCATGTGGCTGCAGTTAATGCACCAGCTGATTTTTCCCAAGAAGTCGTGCGCCTTTTAGTTGCTAAATTCGGAAACGCAGCTAAACCAAAGCGCTTTCATCAACTAGCTGCACTACCTTTAATCGGTATCGGCAAAGTCGACCGAAGTGCACTTGCACAATTAGCCATGAAATCGGAGTTCTGATTTTGAATAAGTGGGTAGTTGGAGCTCGTCCGCGCACGCTTCCGGCAGCTATCGCACCTGTTTTGGTAGCAACTTCGCTAGCGGCAAGTGATGCTAATTTCGCAATGGCCGGTTTAGCCCTTGCAGTTAGTTTGGCGCTTCAAGTTGGCGTGAACTACGCCAACGATTATTCCGATGGCATTAAAGGCACTGACGATAATCGAGTTGGACCTACTCGGTTAGTTGCCTCAGGCTTGGCAAGTGCCAAATCAGTTAAGCAGGCAGCCTTTACCTCTTTCGCAGTCGCCGCCGTAGTTGGTTTAGCGCTCGCTCTTTTAACATCACTCTGGCTAATTGCAGTCGGTGCGGCTGCAATTTTGGCAGCTTGGACATATACCGGTAGCAAGCGGCCATACGGATATTTGGGCTTAGGCGAGATTTCAGTATTTTTATTCTTTGGCTTAGTTGCAACCATGGGTTCTTACTATGTGCAGGCTGAGAAATTAACTTGGCAAAGTTTTGTGGTCGCAATACCTATGGGTTCACTTGCGTGTGCGCTGCTAGCCATTAACAATCTACGCGATCGCGCTCAAGATGAGTTAGTTGGCAAACGCACAATGGCGGTTCGACTAGGCGACGCCGGCGCTCGTAAACTTTTCATCGCACTCTTATTACTTGCTCATGTTTCAGCACTTGTGGTGCCTGGCGGAAATACTTTGATTACCTTGCTGCTATTGCCCCAAACTTTGATCATCGCTAATAAAGTCAGACTAGGCGCAACCGGGCCAGCGTTAATTCCGCTGCTGGGTAAAACCGGCCAACTACAGCTCTGGTTTGCGGTCATTTTTGCGCTGGCACTGGCATTGAATTAAGAATTCGCTAAACTAAAGCCATGAGAGTTCTATTCATACTTCTAAGCATCGCTATCCAGTTGTATGGATTAATCGATTGTGCACAGCGCGAAGATACTGAAGTTCGTTCGCTGCCACGTTGGGGTTGGTTAATAATCATTGTTCTAGTTCCAACAATTGGTGCAATTGCTTACTTAATTGCCGGGCGCCCAAAGCGTCCTGGTGGCGGTAGCAATAAAAAACCAAAGCGCACTATTGCACCCGATGATGACCCAGATTTCTTGCGCGGACTTTAAAGAGAAGCGAAAGCCTCATCAAGAACGCTCATTGCATCAAGCAATAGCTCATCTGAAATAACAATCGGTGGCAAGAAACGAATCACATTTGAATAAGTGCCTGCTGAAAGTAGCAACACACCTTTCTTTGCACAGTAGTTGATTACCTTTGTCATCGCTTCTGAATTTGGATCAAGTGAACCAGGCTTTACTAATTCGATAGCTTGCATTGCACCACGACCACGAACTTCGGCGATTATTGGATACTTTGCTGCAAGTGCGCGAAGTGATGTTCCCAGCAGCTCACCAACTTCGCGAGCACGTTGAATTAAGCCATCTTCTTCAATTGTTTCAAATACTCCTAGTGAAGCTGCGCATGCGACTGGATTTCCACCGTAAGTGCCGCCTAGTCCGCTTACATGCACAGCATCCATGATTTCTGCGCGACCGGTTACTGCAGCCAGCGGCATTCCACCAGCAATACCTTTTGCAGTAATGATCATGTCTGGAACTACATTTTCAGCTTCAACTGCAAACATGTTTCCAGTACGGGCAAAACCAGTTTGAACTTCATCAGCAATAAAAATGATGCCGTTTTCAGCACAATACTTTGATAAGCCAGGCAAGAAACCCTTAGGTGGAACGATGAAACCACCTTCGCCTTGAATAGGTTCGATCATGATTGCCGCTACATTCTTAGCGCCAATTTCTTTTTCAATCTTATGTTCGATTTCTTCTAGAGCGTCTTTAGTAATCGTTGCCTTATCGCCCAACCAGCGAAGTTCGTATGGCATTGGCATGCGGTAGATCTCATTAGCAAATGGACCGAAACCTTCTTTGTATGGCATGTTCTTGGCAGTTAGCGCCATCGTTAAATTTGTACGGCCATGATAAGCGTGCTCGAAAACTACGATTGCTTGACGCTTTGTTGCGTGACGCGCAATCTTTACCGCGTTCTCAACCGCTTCAGCACCTGAGTTAACCAAAACTGATTTCTTTTTGTGAGTGCCAGGAGTATGAGCATTTAACTTTGCACAAACATCGATGTAGCCCTGGTAAGGCGCAACGGTAAAACATGTGTGTGAAAAAGCTTGAACTTGTTCAATTACGCGATCAACAACGCGCTGCGCACTGTTACCCACATTGTTTACGCCGATACCTGCAGCCATGTCGATGATCTGATTGCCATCTAGGTCAACCAGAATCGCGCCACCAGTACTTGCAATTACCGCCGGATATGCAATTCCCAATCCGCCAGAAACTTCTTCGCTGCGTCGCTGAATCTCCGCCTTTGATTTTGGTCCAGGAATCTCTGTAACCAAGAGGCGTTGCTGAGGAACTGAAGTAAGTACGGTCATGAGTAAAGTCTAAGGCCATATTTCCGATCGGGGCGCCTAGAAGTTAGGCTTGCGGCTATGACCTACCTCAAAGCGCTGCGCGAAGATGCTCCGCTCTTAGATGCCTATCTACGTTACTTCGAAGTAGCACGAACTCCGTTCACGATCCCAGGTCATAAGCAGCGTGCAAGCAAACTCGATTTAGGTTTAGGCGCAGTAGTTGATGGCGATACACCTCTCTACGGTGGCTTAGATGAAATTAAATTAACGAACCAAACCTTAAAGAGCGCTGAATCTCTTGCAGCTAAATTTTGGGGTGGCGACTACGCACGTTTTTCAACTGGCGGTTCAACTCACGTTAACCAGGCAGTCATCTTGGCCCTTGGTAAACCAGGCGACAAGATTGCAGTTGCTCGCACTGCGCACCGTTCGGTTTTAAGTGCT
>Ga0214168_1000449_pt1 | contig 16766 bp, 7 predicted proteins | sample LakMenepilimnion_FD_153002 | JGI IMG/M metagenome (GOLD analysis project Ga0214168, IMG submission 153002) | Freshwater microbial communities from Lake Mendota, WI - Practice 29OCT2010 epilimnion v4 | ecosystem: Environmental > Aquatic > Freshwater > Lake > Epilimnion/Euphotic zone | place: Lake...
GCGTGACAACCACATTGGAAATTGACCACCAGTTGCCTGAATCACTGAAGTTCCTGCACGGTGGCGTGTATCAGAGCTACGCATTCATTGGAGATCTTGCTGGTCTCGTGTTCACCATTGGTGTGTTGTGGGCAATTGTTCGCCGTTACATCCAACAGCCATACCGCATTCGCATTAAGACAAAGGCCGAACACGGAGTCATTCTCGGCGTTCTGCTTGCAATCGGTCTCACCGGATTCGGTGCAGAAATGTTCCGCATCGCCGCATCAACTGCAGCTGGCAAAGACATGGGCTTTGAAGTGTGGTCGTTCATTGGTTACCCGTTAGCTCAAATGGTTAATGGGCTTGCCTTGGGAACACTTGAGAATTGGCATCAAGCAATGTGGATTTCCCACGTTGTTGCATTCATTGCCTTCCTGGCCATCTTGCCCATCACCATGTTGCGCCACATCTTCACCTCACCGTTGAACATGTACCTCAAAGATCGTGATCGTCCAAAGGGCGCAATGCGTGCAATGCCGAACCTCACCGAGACTTCACTTGAATCATTTGGTGCATCGGTTGTCGAAGACTTCACGTGGAAACAATTGTTGGATACTGACGCATGCACCATGTGTGGTCGTTGCACCAGCGTGTGCCCAGCTCACGCAACAGGCAAGCCTCTTGACCCGCGCGAAATCGTGTTGAAGACCGGTGAAGTGATGGCAGCAACTGCATCTCACGCACCTGGCGGAACAGTGTCACCGCCATTGTCGATTGATTCTGAAATCACCATTGGTGCCAACTCATTGTTCGAACGCATTAGTTCTGAAGAAATTTGGTCTTGCACAACATGTAAGGCATGTGACGAAATCTGTCCGGTCAACATTGAAATTCTCGACAAGATTCTCGACATGCGTCGCTACCTGTCGCTGATGGAATCGAACTTCCCTGCAGAACTTGGTAACGCATACCGCGCAATGGAAAACCAAGGAAACCCATGGGGCATGAACCAGAACGATCGTGCCGATTGGGCAAAAGACCTCAACGTCGATGTTGTAGACCCTGGCGCTGCGTTCAACCACGAATACCTCTACTGGGTGGGTTGTGCTGGTTCGTTCGACGACAAGAACAAGAAAGTCACCCAAGCGATGGCCAAGTTGTTGGAGCGTGCAGGTGTGGACGTTGCAATTCTCGGACCAAGCGAAATGTGTACCGGTGACTCGGCTCGTCGTTCAGGTAACGAGTACTTGTTCCAAATGCTCGCTTTGCCAAACATTGAAATGATGAACGGCATGGGCGTGAAGAAAATCATCACCCAGTGCCCACACTGTTTCAACACACTCAAGAACGAGTACCCGCAGTTGGGCGGCAACTACGAAGTTGTTCACCACAGCGAGTTCCTTGAGCACCTCATCGACACAGGTCAACTCGACATGCGCAATGCATCGTTGGAAGACCGCATCGTGTATCACGACTCGTGTTACCTCGGTCGTCATAACGACGTCTACATGGCACCACGCAAAGTTGTTGGCTCTATCAAGGGTTTGCAGATTGTGGAAATGCCACGTAACGGCACCAAGGGAATGTGCTGTGGCGCAGGCGGTGCACGTATGTGGATGGAAGAGTCCATCGGCGTGAAGGTCAACGACGAGCGTGCGCAAGAGGCAATCAGCACTGGTGCTGGGCGCGTGGCCACCGCATGTCCGTTCTGCTACATCATGTTGGACGACGGCGTGAAGGCTGCTGGTGCAGAAGAAGATCAGGTCAAGGTGGCTGACATTGCTATCCACGTGCTGGAAGCTCTGGAAAATGGCGAGAAAGCCCTTGTCGCAACAGATGCTCCGCTTGCTGCTAGCCCTGGGGAATAAGACCAGCAACACATCGCACTCGCACTCGCACTCGCCCCAGGCACTGCGAGACACGCTTATGATGACCCAATGAGATGGGGGCATCTATATTCACTGGCTTTCGCTGGTTCTCTTGTCGTTGTCTCAACTTCAAATATTTCCCACGCAACGGCAGCCCCTAAGCCAGCTCCTCGGTTCACGTGGTTAGTTAAGTCGTTGCAACCCTCGCGCAACTACAAGCTGTCGACTCTGGTATCGACCAACTCAACCGGGAAGAAGACCTGGAAGGTTTCTGGATCATGCAGTCTCACAACAACACTTCTCAAGACAAAGAGGTCTGGATCGTGTCGGGTCACAATTACTTTGGCGAGCAATAGTCGCTATCGCAGTGCGAGTTCTTCGCGAACGTTCTCGTTGTCATCCCCGACTACATCAAACACAACTGTTCCTCCCACAACAACCACGACGAGCACCACAACCACAACCACAACAGTTCCAGTTGACCCATCACAAGCCGCCACTGCCACACAGACGGCAACCTTCCCTGAACGTGGATGTCTTCATTACGCTCTTGGTGACAGTGAGTACGACAGAGTCATCACGGGTCAGGCCAATAATTCGCATCGCACTGCACTAGGGAATTGCCTTATGGCTTTCGGTGCGCCAGCACCGGAAGCGATTCCGGCCGGATCTGCGGCCGCCCTCGCAGTTTCGCGTGCTCGTGCCCACTACGAGTCGATGCCCACAACGACGACCGACCGCTTCAACATCGTGGTCAACCCCTCAACCCCCGCCTGGCTTGAAGCCAAGTTGCGCGCGGCGATTCTCAGTACGGCACGTTTCTACGGCGAATCTCGCCTGCCAAGCGCTGACGTCATCATCGGAACTAACGATGAGTGGACGGCAGAAGAAATTGCCCTGTATTTGTACGGTTCGCGCACAAACAACATCCAACAAGCGCGCATGTGGGCACAGTTCTGTACAGCGCCAGACGCCCACGACAACTTGTCGGGTTGCGCACTTGCCAACAATGACTATGTGAATCCGAATGACCCGAATGGTCCACGATGGACTTCTTATCCCATTCTCATCATGGGGTACGGCGCTCGCCTGCGAAACCACCGATGGCATGATTCCACAGCATCAAGCACCATGCCTCACGAACTCAGCCACATCGTGCAATGGCTCTCGAACGGAACGTCCACGAACCGCGCCACAAGGCTCGCGGAATTCAATGCAGTGGAAGGAACATGCCAGTACGCACAGTGCCGAGTGGGATGGCCTCTACTAGACATTCACAGGTCCCTTCTGGAAGGTCAATCGACTTTCTTCGGGGCTGTAATCGCCGACATCAACGGCCAGGACAGATACAAAGATCCGTTCGATCAATACACGCGCGCGGTTTCACCCACGGTGAACTCTGACATGGGGCACTACATGTACGTGAACTACCCGACCAGTTACTGGCAGGGTGGAGACGCAGGGTATTTCGACCCGCGCTATTACGTCACCGGTGTGGGAACCGAGCTAATGGTGGCTCAGTTCGGTGTTGAGAAGACACTTGCATTCCAGAAGGCAGTCAATTATCGAGCTTGGTTCGACTCATCGGATTGTCTGGACCCGTGTGCGGGAATTGTCGCAATTGTTTCCCGCCAGGCAACAGAATTTCAGCAAATTTTTGGGGTCAGTATCGGAACTTGGATGACGGCAGCACGTGAGTACATCTCTCGTCGGCACGCTGGGCAATATCCCACCCTCGCCGATGTGGGACTCAGTATCGTTTCTTAATCCGGCAACGTCACCGTTAATGGATCGTGCCCCACATCGGACACTTTGCGAACAAAAACATCAGCAGTAGGTGCCAATTCCAACACTTCCTCACACACGCGGGTAAGGGGCTGCAGGAGGGACGCCGGTGCCAGTACGAGTCACTGTGGTGTTCGACATGTTCCGAATGCAGACCCCGAGATACGACTTACCGTATTGGTATCTCCTGTTAGTTTCGCTTTGTGGCTGCCGTTCCGAAGCCGATGAAGGCCAGTGCCATCAACAGAAGTAGAGCTGCATCAATGCCAGTTGCAGGCAAGCGGGGCTGTCCTTTAATCACAACTTTTAGTTGTGCACGAACTGTGATTCCTGCAGAGTCCTTCACGCGGAATGGCAGCAGCGCCGTGCCAGAGAAACCGGCGTCTGGCGTGAACTTCACTGATGTTCCCTTTAATTCCCAGAGTCCTTGTGCTGTCACAACCTTGGTGGACCACTTCTTTGTTGCTGGGTCGTACAGCCTCAATGTCGAAGCGACAAAGGTATTGCCAATCGAAGGGCTACCAAGACTTAATGGCGACAACGTAACCGGCGTACTTGGTTTAGTGGTTGTCTGCTGATCAACAACTTTTGCTACAAGAACCGTTGGATTAAGGGTTGCCTCAACTCTTTGTCCGAGTGAATTGAGCACGTGATACGTGACTGGAGTTGCGCTTCCACTGAAGGTGGGCAATGGATCGAATGTAACTGTGCCGTTTGCATTCACTGTGTAAGTTCCCTCGCCAGACACCGTTACGGTGGTCAACGTACATGCATTTGTCGACGTAGCTGCTGTGACAGGCGATGGTTGACAAAGTCTCAATGTTGAACCGTCAACTGGAGCAAGAGAACTAAACGTATCGTTCCTGAATGGTTGCAGTAGTTGATTGACGTCAACAAGGCCAGTGGAAGCGTCATTCACCGCCCGGGGCGCTGCTGGAACGATTGGTGTAAGAGTCGACGTTGCTATTTGACCGAAGTAGTCCGTGACGCGATATGTCACTGGCGTATGAGTTCCTTCACGAAGTCCGGCGACTGCAACAAAGGTTGCTATTCCTGTGGACTGATCGATGGTCCACGTTCCTTCTCCACTAATGGTGACTGAAGTGCCGCAGACTTGAGTTGTGGGATGAATGATGCATGGTCCATTTGTTGACCCAGCCTGCAGACCAACACCTGATGCGAGTCCATTGTTTCCATTCACATTGGAAAAGACCACGGTGCCGCCAGGAACAACAGGAAGTGTTTGTGGTGCGGCCACTGGAGGCGGTGGAGGCAAGACAGAAGGCGTAATAGTTGCGTGAACCGTGCGGCCCAAGACATCGGACACTTGGTACCTAACTGGTGTTTGTACAGTCCCTACAAACATTGGGAATGGATCGAAGGTGACAGTTCCATTTGCATTCACCGTGTAGGTGCCCTCACCAGCAACAGTCAATGTGGTCTTTGTACAGCTTCCAGGCGTTTCTGCTTCATTGGTTGCAGTTGCAGGATCATCGAGAGCGCAGAGTTTGAGTGTGGAGAAGAGAGGTGGCGTTGCAGCATCGAACGAATCATTGACGAGTGGTGAGATGATTTGATTGGTGTCAAATGCTCCGGAAGAGGCATTGTTTGTCGCTGTAGGAACGGGTGGCGTCGCAACAGTTGGAGTGATTGTTGCATTAGTCACTTGACCAGTGGAGTCGGCCACGATGTACTTCACGGGCGAAGCAGATCCCGTAAATGTTGGCAATGGGTCGAAGGTGACAGTTCCATTTGCATTCACCGTGTACGTGCCTTCACCAGCAACGGTCAGGGTTGTGAGATTACAACTGGCGTTAGCGGTACTTGTTGTTGCACACAACTTCACACTGCTTGCAATCAAGGTTGCGGGTGATGTCACGGTGTCGTTCGTCAAGATGGAGATTGTTTGATTCGTGTCATACGCACCAGTTGACGTGTCATTCGTTGCCACAGGTGGGGCTGGAATTACAGGAGTCAAGGTCGATGTAGTTGTCTGACCCGTAATGTCGGTGACTTGGTATGTAATCGGGGTCTTAGTTCCTTGTGTTGCATTGGCATCAGCAACAAACGTGACAACACCAGTTGCAACATTCAATGTGTACGTACCTTCACCAGCAATCGTCACGATGCCATCAGCATCACACGTTGTTGTATTTGGAGTGAGTAGACAAGTTGCCGATGTATTGAGTCCAGCCGGCGATGTTGCTAGTGCGCCTGTTCCCGTCAGTGTCGTAAACGTCGCGGTCCCACCTGGAATTACTGCCTTGGACTCTGGAGTGGCAACAGGAGCATTAGGTGCAGCAACAGTTGGTGTCACTGTTGCACTAGCAACTTGGCCAGTGGAGTCGGTGACCACATACTTCACCGGGGTCGCAGTTCCTCTAAACGTGGGCAGAGGATCAAACGTCACCGTGCCGTTCGCATTCACTGTGTACGTGCCTTCACCAGCAACGGTCAGGGTTGTGAGATTACAACTGGCGTTAGCGGTACTTGTTGTTGCACACAACTTCACACTGCCTGGCACCAATGTTGCACCACTTCCCGCAGCATCGTTCGTTAGTGGAGAGATGATCTGATTTGCGTCATATGCACCACTCGATGTGTCATTCGTTGCTGTTGGGGGCGGAGGAATGGTGGGTGTCAATGTTGATGTTGCTGTCTGTCCAAAGTTGTCCGTAACACGATATGTAATCGCTGTTTTTGTTCCAGATGTTGCACTGGCGTCAGCAACATAGGTCACGACACCAGTCGATGCGTTCAAGGTGTAGGTGCCTTCACCAGCGATAGTGACAATGCCATCAGCATCACAGGCTGCTGGCGAGGAGCCAGGAATGATCAAACAAGTCAGCGAGGTATCCAATCCAACACCAGAAGTTGCCAAAGCACCCGTACCTGTAATTGTCGTAAATGTTGCAGTACCACCTGGAATCACGCTTTCCGTGTCTGCTGTTGCTACTGGGGCTGCAGGCATAGCAACTGTTGGCGTTATAAGAGCAGTCGCTTGTTGATCGAAATTGTCTTCCACTAAATACTTCACGGGCGATGCGGTACCAGTAAAGGAAGGTAGTGGATCAAAGGTGATAACTCCGGTAGCGGTATTCACGGTGTACGTGCCTTCGCCATCAACCGTCAAGCTTGTCAACGTGCAGTAATGATTTGCTTTTGTGGGTGTGGGGCAAAGGCGTACAGAGGTTGCGTTCAACGTGGCGCCAGTATCCGCAGAGTCATTAGTTAACGGGTTAATTGTCTGATTCGTATCAAACGCACCAGATGATGTGTCGTTGGCGGCAATTGGTCCTGCCAGCACGGTGGGCGTGATAGTTGCAGATGTTTCTTGGCCAGTGATATCCGCGACGATGTACTTCACGGGTGCGGCCTCACCGATAAAAGATGGATCCGGATCGAATTTCACCGTTCCATCAGAATTCACCGTGTAGATGCCTTCTCCAGCAACAGTCAATGACGTCAACGTACAGTTACTGAGATTCGTTTCTGATGCCGACGGACATAGCCGAACTGACGTCACGTCCAATGTTGTCCCCGTACCCGCAGAGTCATTAGAAAGAATAGAGATGACCTGATCTTGGTCCATACCAGCAACTGATGTGTCGTTGGTAGATGTCGGTAGTGGCGGGGAACCTACTGTCACTGTGATTTGGGCAGCAGTCAGTTGATCAGCGGTGTCTTCCACCACATATTTCACTGGTGTCGCCACACCAGTGAACGATGCCAAAGGATTGAAGGTGACCGTTCCATCGGGATTGGCAAGGTACGTTCCTTCTCCTGCGACTGTTAATGACAGTAAATCGCAGCTTGTATCAACGGTGGAGGTCAGGCAAAGCCGCACAGAGCTAGGCACAAGAGTTCCGAGGCTTCCAGCAATGTCGTTCAGCAAAGGACTGATTGTTTGATTCGTGTCGTACGCACCAGACGATGTGTCGTTCATCGCTACCGGAGTGGTGCTCGTCACGGTTGGGGTGTAAGTGCTGTACGCAATTTGATTATTGATGTCCGACACTTGATAGCCCAATGGGGGCGGTGTTCCGCTGTATCCATTTTCTGGAGTGAATGTGATCACTCCAGAAGAGTCGACGACATAACTTCCCACTCCACTAACCGTGATTGTCGACCCTGGCACAACAGAACAATTAGGAGCAACTTCAGCCGGATTTGAATTCGGATTACAGAGACGAATGGAAGAAGCATCAAAGCTTGTGGAAACTCCGGCCACACTAACTGTCTTCACATCATTCGTTAAGAGATTGACAGACTGTGCCGTATTTAGAGGACCCAAAGTTTCATCTGGTTGTGCTGTTGGTGTTGGAGCGTTGTGGCACATTGTGCCGTCTTTCATGGCGCCATCTCCTGTTCCTATTAGCACCCATTCAGAACTTGATGTCACGGTCTGTGGATTGGATAAACGCCACAACTTGTGCTGTCCGCTTGACGGAGTCCGAACCATGATTAGTTCGCCGAAACCATTAATGAAAATTGCCTCGCCTGCGTTCAGCGATTGGTCTGGCAGCACCGCTTTCGATGTGACACTCCAATCACTCTTACGAACGGTGTACAACCTTGAGTTTGTGCCATCCCACCCAATCGAATAAAAGTATCCATTTGAATAAGCCAGGTCTTCGCCGGGGACAGTTGCGCTCGCAGTAATAACCGTGGCCACCCTCGTTGTCACATTGATTGAATAAAGGGTGGCAACATTTGAACCTGATTTAACAACCAGGTTTCCTGAATCATCAAAGTCTCCGCCGCGTATACCAGTCATGTTTGCCGTGGTGACACCACTGATTGTTCCCAAATCGGTGACAACACCTGAACTGTTGATTCTTACCAAGTTGCCAGCGGTGCGGCCACTGGTTGTTGTGGTTGCAATTCCGTACATGAAACCATCTTGGATGTTGAAACCAATCGCATCGATGCCACTTAAGGTATTGGGGCCAATCTCGTATGAAATGAGTTTTGTGTCTCGTGGGTCAGTTCGGTACAACTGACTTCCAATGATGTGATACATATTCGTATCACAAGCAAATTTGCCAGAGGCCGATTCGTCAGTAACCACTTTTGTTGCCAACAGATTCTCTGCTAGTCCGGTTGTTGTCACATTGTCTGCGTCGTTTATATACGTTCCTGCGACGTCCGCACGAACCGCAATGCTGTATTCACAAGACGCAACGCCAGCAGTTATTGACGCATTGGTAACGGTGACAACACCTGATGTCGCTGTCATCGATGCTGGGTCTCTCGTCATAGTTGAGCCACCTGGACAGGTGGTCATCATGTTTGAGTTTGTGTCCACAACCAGTCCCTGCGGCAAAGTATCCACAAACCCCAGCCCACTTTTAGCGGCGTTACCAGCACTGTTAGTCAACTTAAAAATAAGCGTTGAAATTTGACCTTTTGCAACTGTTGATGGGGAGAAGCTTTTTGAAAGTGTCGGCAATGCTGTGTAGGTCGCATTAATGACCCCCGTATCACCAGCAACCAATGTTCTTGCGGCAGAAGTCAGTTGAGTAATTGCCGTGGTGTTTTCTGTATTCGAAGTTCCGCCGACAACACTTGTACCAGTCACCGCCGCAGTTGCAACGTCTGTAAATCTCACGGCGTACGAACCGGGAACAACATACGGAAATGAGTACTGGCCTGATGAATTTGTCAAAACCGAAATCACCTGTCCGCGCAATGCGACATCGGGATAGTCGCTCGGATACGTCAGCGGAGTTCCCGTTCCGTTAGTTAAGGTGACCAAAGCGCCTGCAACTGGACTACCAGCAGTAGTCAAAGCTGTTCCCGACAAACTCGCCGAACACGTTCCAGAGTTCATTGCTCCGATGTTGACTGTTGCGTTTGCTGGTGAGAAAGCAGTCGTTGTATTCCCTGCAATTGCAGACCCGGTGGCGTCAACTTGGGTTGTCCGAGCTGCCAACTGTGAAACCTGAAATACGGGGCCGGTTGGACAGATAATTGCCGTTGGTCGTAGGCATAGTTCAGGGCTGCCACCAACTGCAGTGGTTCGGGCGCTGACTTCTCCATACTCGGTTCGTCCCGTAAAGGTGACCGTTAACGACGGGGTTTGACCACTCGCCGCCACGGTTAACGAAGATAGATCCACCGTCTTTGGACTATTTCCAGGAATTGGAACGTTTGTCCAACCAGAAATGGAAGTTCCATCTGATTTTTTGACAGTTAATGTCGCTGACGCATATGCGAAGTCCGCTGTCAGCGTGAACGACTTCCATTCTTGAATCGCATTTTCTTGTGCGCACGCCATTCGAGGTAAACCCGCGCCTGCATCGAATACTGCGGTCGGCGCCGGAACAGCACAGTTTCCGGGTTGACCTGAATATGTGTCGTACGTCTGAATAATTCCGTCGTGCGAGTTAGACCACAGACAGTTCGGATTGTATGGATCTAGAACAACTTGATAATTGGTGTCTGAAATGCCACTCGACGTCCAATTACGACACCAAGTATTGGTTCCAAAATCCCAACAGTAAATTCTTCCCGTTCCAGCATTCCATGCTGCGTCGCCCCAGTAGAGACGAGTTTTGTATTGCTGCAAGAGGGCGCCGTAGCCGTCATAAGTGCTTCGATACGTTGACCTAATTGAGGTGGTGAAACCAGTCGTCAAAGAACTGGTGATATCCACTCCGGCCAAGTCAAAACAGGTTGGTGCTGTGTCCAATGCGATGAAACAGGCACCTACAACTGTTCCGGCGGCATTTGGTAACGGGAAAATGCGGGTCGCTTTATTTGAGATTGCTCGTGGGTTGGTCCATCCAGTGCATGGGCTCCCAGTAGCTGCTTCAATACAGATAGCAGATGCATAACGACCACCATTTCCGTAGATTTTTCCATTGAGTTCCATCACCAATGGTCTCCAACGATTCCCAGTGCTCGAAACGTTTGTCAGTGATGCACCGAAATCAACAATTCCGCCCGTGGTACATGGCCCACCAGCGCCTGCATTGAGAGTGATGTCCACACACAACAGGTCGCCTGTTGCTACTTGCCATGTGTAGATCTTGTTGCCAGATTTAGCTAAACCGCCAGTGCAGTCATACAAGTCATTTGAAGTTGTCGATGACACACACGTTGTGCCCGCAATGTTTGCGCCTGCGCCTGCTGAAACGAATGCCGATGCCGCCGATCCACCACACCATTTATTTGTCAACGTGATGTCGTCTACTCGAATGCATGCAAATCCAACTTGGTTGACTCCATCTGCCGTATAGACCGTTGGAAACCAAATCTCTTTTTGAATGGGGTCGTATACACCTGTTGACTGCTCATTCGTATGCATCGTAAAGACCGGCGTTACACCAGAACGTAGCAAGTACGGCCACGTGCCATTACAACGCACGCCCGTGCGTAAGAAGCAGTCCACGCTTTGGTTTGAACCTGTTCCGTTGTGATGCCAAATGTTGTAGAGGCGGCCACCATCGTCAAAGAACACATCCCACCCGTCACCTGATGATCCAGTTGTTGTCGGGAACTGTCCAGTTGTTGGCTGAGCAGCGTTGGCATCTGTTGATGCAATTTGACGCCCAGAGGAATCGGTGCCTTCACTCACTAGCGGGCCCTCGGCCTTGACATGGCGAATTGCTGCCCATCCTTGAGTTGTTGTTGGTGCAACTGTGGTCCACGTGGTGCCATCGACCGAGTAAGACACTGCCCAACCAGCCGGATACCGAATGTCGGATGCTCCCGTGAGGGTGAGGTATGGCTCAATCTCCATCGTCACCATCTGGCTGGTTGTTCCAGCAATCGAAACAGGCGCCACAGCCGTGAGATCAACTTTGCTTCCAGGGGTGACCTCAGTGGCAATTGCTGTTGAATCCGGTGTGTAGTCAACATTCAGCGTGAGAGCGCCCGATGCGCTCACTGGTGTGACGTTGAGATTTGTAAATGAAACGGCACATGCAATGGCGAATGCAGTTACAAAACGCGCCCGCACTCGTGTCGGTCTATTGAGTGTCACCGCTGGCCCACCACATCAATGCCAAAGAAGAGCGGTACTGGTCCAGCAAATGCCAGTCGAAAAACTTTTCTCCCTATCAACATTAGATAGCCAACATTAGTGCTGCAGGGGTTATGAATCATACTTTTGTAGGTAGGGGTGGTTGACGTGACTGTTTGGGGCTCGCCCCATGGGGTCAATGCCACAACTCACTAGTGTGATTAGGTGGCTGAAGACCCGTCCGAGATGCAGCTGAAAATCCTGGATTCGGCCATTTCTCTCCTCGAGGAGGGTGGCGAGCAGGCCATTCGGCTTCGATCGGTGGCAAAGATGGTGGGAATTGCCCAGCCCTCTCTGTACCACTATTTCGAGGATCGCGAGAGCCTCATTACTGCCGCACACGCACGCCGGTTAAAGGTCAATTTGGCCTCAGTCATCGACCCGTTTCTTTCGGCCGTCAGGGCATGTACGAGTCGGGCGGAATTTCTCACTGTGGTTCTTGGTGTGTACAAGTATTCAAAGCATTCTGGGCGCAAAGCCGTCCGAGAAATCCGAGCAGAACTAATAGGTGCATCTATTAAGCGTGACCTGCTTCGAGAATCCGTCGTCAAGGAAATGTCAGATTCTCTCGCCCCAACTATTGAGGCAGTCAATTTTGCAAAAGAGCGCGGGTGGGTTCGAGCAGATCTTGACAGTAAAGCGTTTGCCATCTTTAATCTTTCGCTCATTAGCAACGCTATCTATGCAGAGATCCACGATGATGAAACAATGACTGAACAGTGGTGGAACTTCGCAGAAGAAGCCATCAGTGCGATTGTGATGCGCGACTAACTAAGAGAAGCTTCAGTCTTTGGGCGGCACCCAGGTAGACAAGAATCGTCCCAAGCGTCCGATGGCCTCGGTGAGGTCTTTTGCCCACGGCAAGGTGACAATACGTAAGTGATCTGGCTTTGGCCAGTTGAAACCTGTTCCTTGAACAAGCAGAACATGTTCGGCGCGCAAGAAGTCCAGAACAAAACGACGATCATCTTTAATGGGATACATGTCGCGATCAAGTTTTGGAAAAACGTACAACGCACCTTTGGGTGTCACGCATGACACGCCGGGGATTTCTTCTAGTGCCTTCACTGCTGCATCACGCTGCGCAAGAAGTCGGCCGCCAGGAAGAATGAGATCGTTAATGCTTTGACGACCACCCAATGCAGTTTGAATTGCGTGTTGCGCCGGCACATTCGGGCACAAACGCATGTTGGTCAACATGTTGATGCCTTCTATGTAACTTTCTGCATGCTTGCGGGGCCCAGTCACCATCATCCAGCCAGCACGAAAACCAGCTAAGCGATATGCCTTAGAAATTCCACTGAAAGTGAAGGACAGAACTTCTGGTGCAACGGAAGAGAACGTGTGATGCACGGCGTCGTCGTACAGAATCTTGTCGTAGATCTCGTCGGCAAAAACGATGAGGTTGTGCTCTAATGCGAGATCGGCAATGTCGCGAAGAACTTTCTTGGTGTACACAGCACCTGTTGGGTTATTCGGGTTAATAACAACAATGGCGCGCGTACGTGATGTGATCTTCGAACGAATGTCTTCCAGATCTGGATTCCATGAATCGTTTTCGTCGCACAAGTAATGCACTGGTGTACCACCGGCAAGGCTTGCTGATGCTGTCCACAGCGGATAGTCGGGTGCAGGAATAAGAACTTCATCGCCTTGGTCGAGAAGAGCATTCATCGCAATTTGAATAAGTTCGCTGACTCCGTTACCCAACCAAATGTCGTCCGGGTCGGTGATGTCTATTCCTTGAAGTTGGTAGTGCTGCACGATTGCTGTGCGAGCACTACGAATGCCTTGCGAGTCTGAGTAGCCCTGAGACTCGGAAAGGTTGCGAACAACATCAACCAGGATTTCTGGGGGTGCTTCAAAACCAAAAGGCGCGGGATTACCAATGTTCAATTTGGTAATTCGATGGCCTTGTTCTTCAAGGCGCTTTGCTTCCACCAGAACGGGGCCGCGAATGTCATACAAGACATCTTCCAGCTTGTGCGACTGGTGAATTTCTGAGGGCATGACTATTTGAAGTTCTCGAAATAGCGACTAGGGGTGGGGCCTCGTTGGCCTTGATACTTCGAGCCTTGAGCACCAGAGCCGTATGGCTTCTCTGCGGGTGATGTCATGGTGATGAAACTGATTTGACCAATCTTCATGCCGGGATACAACGTGATGGGAAGGTTGGCAAGGTTGGCAAGTTCCAAAGTGACGTGGCCATCAAACCCAGCGTCGATAAACCCAGCGGTGGAGTGAATAACTAGGCCAAGTCGGCCAAGTGAGCTCTTGCCTTCCACGCGAGCCACCAAGTTGTTCGGAACGCCAACGCGCTCCAAGGTGGAACCCAAGACAAACTCGCCAGGATGCAAGAGGAAGGCTTCGCCATCGGCAACTTCCACCAATTCGGTGAGGCCAGTGAGATCTTGCTTCACATCGAGGACTGCCGCGGTGTGGTTGCGAAAGACTCGAAAGAGGTTCGAGACCTTCACGTCGATGCTGCTGGGCTGGATGCAGGACTCGTCGAAGGGCTCAATGATGATGCGGCCTGCTGCCAGGTCTGCGCGAAGGTCACGGTCGGAAAGAATCACAGGGGAAACCCTAGCGAAATGCCCCCCTCTCACGAGGGGGGCATTTACACAGAACGAGAGTATTTCTTAGTGGGTGAAGGAAATCTCTGGGAGAACCTTGGCCATCCACTTCGGTATGTACCACGCCTTCTTGTCCAAAAGACCAAGAAGCGCAGGCACCAACATCATTCGAATAACGGTGGCGTCCAAAAGCACCGCCACAGCCAGGGTAATTCCAAGCTCTGTAGGTGGAATAGGCCCCGTCACGCCAAATGCGATGAACACCACAATCATGATGAGCGCCGCATTCGTAATGGGTCGACCTGTTCGGGCGATTCCTTCACGAACCGCGACCTGCGTGTCGCCTGACTTCTCATGGTGTTCCTTGATGGATGCCAATAGGAACAACTGGTAGTCCATAGACAATCCGAACAACAGAGCGAAGAAGAACAATGGAGCCCACGCATTAATGAACCCTTGGTGCTCTATCCCGATGAGACTTGCGCCGAATCCGTGCTGGAACACCAATGTGGCGAATCCAAAGCTGGAAGCAACGCTGATGAGATTCAACACAATGGATGCAACTGCAATGGTGAGACTGCGGAAGACCACCAGGAGCAATAGGAATGCCACCAGCATGATGAGACCAACAGCAAGTGGCGCACTAGAGATAAGCGCATCAGTGAGGTCATGGTTCTGAGTTCCTGGACCGCCAACGAGAGTGCTTGGCGACAGTTCTTGCACGGCAGTGCGCAAACGGCCAGTCATGTCTTGTGTTTCTTCTGAACTTCCACCCGTCTTCGCAAACGCACGAACAACGGTGCGGCCTTCGGCCGACTTCACTCCCATGGGCGCCACCATCATTGTGTTGGGGTCAGAGGCAACAACGTCAACGATCTTCTGTGCATCGGTTTCAGGCGTCGTGATGTAGAACGGCGCAACTGCACCGGGTCCGAATGCGGAAACCACTGCATCGTTTCCGTCGCGACTCTGTGCACCCTTGTCCACCACTGTTGCATCAGGCATTCCCAAGCGCATGGAAAGTGCTGGAGCAGCGAGCGCAAGCATGAGAACCAATCCAACAATCAAAGTGCGACGTGGCTTCCACAAAGCCTTCGATGTCCAACGCGCCCAACGACCTTCGGCGGCTCGGTCTGGATCTTCCTTTGCGCGATTCACCAAGACTTTGTCGCCCAAACCAGCAAGAACTGCAGGAAGCAAAGTGAGTGATGCGGCTGCAACTGCGATGACGGAAACAATCATTCCGAAAGCCATGGCGCGAAACACCATGATAGGAACAAAGAAGAGTGCGGCTAATGACAAGACAACTGTAAGGGCAGACAAGAACACGGCCTTGCCTGCTGTCTCTAAGGCGCCGGCCATTGCTTCTGGCATTACTTTGCCTTCTTCACGTTCTTCTCGGTATCGAGACACAATGAACAAGCTGTAGTCAATACCAACGGCAAGACCAATCATCATTGAGAAGTTCATTGACCACACAGATAATGGCGTAATGGCGCTTGCCAAGTTGATGACTGCGAAGCCAACAGCAATTCCGGCAATGGCCAAAATAAGTGGCACACCCGCAGCAATTGCAGAACCGAATGCAATGAATAACAGAATCAATGTAGGAAGGCCAGACAAAAGTTCTGCCTTATGCAATGCCTTTTCATTTTCTTTGTTGAAGTCTTCCCACATTGCCCATTCGCCGGTGGCGTTCGCAACGGTGCCTTCGGGTAGTTCTTGTTCGTCTAACCACTCCATGAGATGCCCGGCGGAAATAGGAAGATCTGCATCTTCTGTTCCTTCCAACATCACGGGGATAATCACGGTTTTGCCGTCCATGGAGATAAGGCCAGATTCTTTTGGCATCTCTAATGGGTTCATGGCACCTGCGCTACCCGGTGCTGTTGACGCACCTTGAGCAAGTGTTTGAACGGACCGCGAATTGGTCTGTACTGATTCGTCTAGCTGAACCACGATCATGGCGGCTTCAGCACCCACTTGTGGGAACTGTGTACGCAATTCATTGCGGACCATTTGTGCTTCTGAACCTTGGGCATCCCACCCAGCGCCAGACAATGCGCTGGTGAGCGAGATTGCTAAAGGTGCTGCGGCGACAGTGAGAATCGCCCACAAAAGCATCACGGTTTTCTTTTTGGCCACAGAGAATCTCGCGATGCTGGCGAGGGGGCCATGTGCTGGTGGTGTTTTCATAAGTATCGACTATACCATACCCCCTAGGGTATATACTCACTTCACCGTCAAAAGGAGACCCCTATGAAATTTCTGTCGTTCATGAGCACACCCATTGGTCGCGTGTTACGCGTTGTAATGGGTGCCGTCATCATTTGGGCCGGACTAGCCATTGGTGGTGCAGGCGGTACTGCACTCGCACTCTTCGGGTTCCTGCCACCAATAACTGGAATTCTTGGACTGTGCCCCATTAATCCTTTAGTGGGTCGACCAATTCGTTGCGACGCTGCGTGTCGCATGCAAACGAAATAAGAACTACGGCTCGAGGACGACCCAGCCACGCTTCTGCAG